>Ga0209208_10003332_pt1 | contig 23048 bp, 10 predicted proteins | sample S1TSphfallax_3_FD_187694 | JGI IMG/M metagenome (GOLD analysis project Ga0209208, IMG submission 187694) | Host-associated microbial communities from peat moss isolated from Minnesota, USA - S1T2_Fd - Sphagnum fallax MG (SPAdes) (version 2) | ecosystem: Host-associated > Plants > Peat moss >...
AATGGCCAGTGCTAGTGACATTGTGAAAAGTTCTGGTGCCTGTAGAAATTCACACAAAACCTGTGAGTAGCAATAACTACCTGTCATGGCTCCCGACTCACTATCATCAACTAAAAGAAATTGTGTTCACAATAATGCATGGCAATTGGCTGTAGGGGCAATGATTTGAAGCTTCAAAAAAAGAGTTGGCGGCAGAGAAACTAAAACAACACTCTTTTGGGGCATTTTTAAAAAGTAGTTGTAGGTTGATAGGTCTAAAAGACTTGCTTTGCATCGGCATAGCCTGGGAGTTTTGCAATCACATGGAGTCCTAGAGCCCTTGCTTTGGCACCACTTGCTAGGACCAAGCCAGCAGCCCCATCACTGCCCATCCCAAGAACAAGATTCCAAAGGATCAACTAATTTAGGGATGCAGAAACTCCAATTCTGGAAATTTGAATCCCATCAACTCAACATCAGCACCCCATGTGACAATGGTGGACTAATAACAAATTGAGCTGCCTAAGAGAAGGAAAATATTGGGTCCATCTCATGGCCTGGGCCTACCCACAAAAACTGCTCAACTTCTGTGAGCAGCTCTTTCACAACTGCTAATGTAAGAGTATGCTTCAACTCAATTTGTGCCTTTGTAAGCCATTCTTCGACCAGCTTGAACAACAAACCCATGTTCCTTCCATTCACCTACAGCAATGACAACATGAACAATTAAAAGAATGAGAAAATAATTATGGACTGTGAAAAATATCTTTACTTTGAAGGTGTTTTAAATGATGCCACGTGGTGTTCTGCAAATTCAGATTCCGTTTTGAGGCCTCAGGCCTACCTCCACTAACAAATTTGTTTCCCAACAAAAAATGTTTGAACTTATGTAGAGCATTATCATTGCTAAGGCTTTTCTATTTGTAATAATATAATTTTGTTTTGCTTTATTCAATAGTCTATAAGCATATACTATACACTAATCATACTTACTAGTTGGGTTTTGTGCCAACATTACACCTACTGTCAACAATAATGCATATGTGTCCACATGAAACTCCAATTACCAACTTTGAAGTATTAGAATTGGTGTTTTCATGTATTTCTACTTGATCTAATCCTAAACTTTTTGACATTCTATGGTTTGGATAAAAGGTTTTATTTTCCTCATCAACTTTGTAATTCGTGCCATGATAAAGGCAAAATTCTTGATGAAACATCTACAAAATTGAGCCATACCATCAAAAATTGAATTTACTATGGGTTTGTAGGTACTTGCATATTCATTATTGCTTGAACCTTTTTTTGGGGTTTGGTATTTTTCCTTCCTTGGAAATTATGAGCCCCAAATTTAGTCCTAAAAATACCATAAAGGCACATTTATCTAGGTGAAAACAAAGTCTAAGCTTCATCAAATGACTTTCCATATCACTATAGATTGTGAAGTCATCTAAAAATATCTTCATGAATTGGTTTCTTTTACCGAAGGTTCTGCTAACTATTCGCTAGAAGGTTGGTGGCCCATTTTTTACAGAAAAAAAAATTAATTAGTCCATTAGACAACTTCTACATATAGGTCAACAGAGTTTACAGACAAATGCATTCCCTTCCAGAAGTGAGAAAAGAGAAGAGTATATCCACATCCAAAATATCATAACAATGGAAAGCACCATGAGACTCACTCATGGTCAACATCTGTGAATAGCAATTGGTTAATAATAGAGGCAGGTGATGCCTTGTGTGGAAGCCAGTTCGCTGAAGATGCTAATGTAGCTACGTCTCCTGCGCCAACATTTCAATAAAAAGGGATTAAGCTGACATTTTGTGGTGGAAAAGAATTCCAACCATGCCTTGCTCATTTGCTATAGAAAAAATTCAGATTTGTCACAACAACTGTGTATTCCTATATTCTTCACCAACTTTTTGTTTGTCATGGAGTATGTGCAAGGTGGTTTCAGGAGTCAACCTGCTGCTCGAGTTGAGACAAACTAGGCAACCCTACTTGATGGCGAACAAGCGAACTAAGAAAGCCCGTCGAGGAGAAGGACCTCGGTGAAGAAGCCGGCAACCCCAATGGCATAGAACCCATGCCAAGTGAAGGATGAAAGCAACAGGAGAGGTCAACGCCATTATTGCATTGCTATAAACTCGTTACCCCCAAATGGCCTGGAATATTACTGCTGGGGAGCAACTAGCCAGGTTGCAGAGCACCATCACATACCCCAACTGAGCTAGCTCCATTGACATTGAAGCCTTGGCTCATACTTGTTGACAAAATTAGATTGAAACAAGTCTCCCCAATCCATCAAGCTTCTGTAGTAGTACAACAACTCATGTGGAAGAGTAGAGCTATAGAGCTTGAAGCAAGATACAAAGCCCTAAAGCTTGAAGCCAGATCCAGACTTAAGCTGAATAAGGAAATTAGATGCACATGCAAATTATTATCACATGAAGTACCAAATTTGAGAAGGATCAGCTAGATAGAGATTCCAGCCAGCTATTCCGAAAGCAACCAATGAAAGATTTGTCAAGCTTTTTTACTACAATCAGCTTATACATAACCTTGTTCGCTCCATGGATCATCATCCTGACATCCTTTATTGCCATCCATCAGTTGTTGAATACTCAACTGATGCCACAGTAATCAGGGTCATGAGGTTCTAAATGGGAAGAAGAGAAGCATTTTGTAATAAACCTAGCCAGAAAAAGCTGCTTGCATCTACTCCACACTTGGATATGCTATCAATCCCCGGACAAACCAGTCTACTTGCTTGTTAGCCCCAGCAACTCATGGGTTGCACATTCAACGGATGTGTGTGCTCGACTATATTAGTTGTTACTGTTGCTTCTCGAAATTAAAGTCGTCCAAAAAGGTCTTCCTACTTTGTGTTCCATCGCTACCGTATGGTAACCAAAGAAAAAATAGGGTTATCTGGTGCCTGAAGACAATGCATTTCGCTTCTAAGCAAAAAACTTGTTGCAAGGGTGCTGCTCAAACTCCTCTTATGCACTCCTCTAACGTCTATTTCTACTTCTTCCCCACACACCCCCACCCACACACACACACTTTGACGCGCCCCTAAGTCCCTTTTTAGACTCAAAGGAGTCCAACTATGTCAAAAATCGGAAGTAGAGGAACTTGGTGCCGCTCCCAACTTCCAACACTAAAGGGGGTGAGAGGGGGGTGCTGAAAGTTCCGGGATTAGACTAGGAAGAGGGACAAGCTACTTAGTTATTCGATTCTACATCCAAAACCAACCACAAGTTGATTAGAACTCATTCTGCACCCTTTTGGTGTTGGGACAAGCCACGGGCGACCTTGGACTCACTTGATTCACCACGTCCCAGATTCGGGGGAAGCCACCACCTTCCCCCATATAGTATTCTCTATGTTGCTCCGCAGCACCCGCATCTGAATGGTTTTTATTCCCGGGACTCCCAAGGAGGAGTCCCGAAACTGTCCCGGTTTGAACTCCCGAGACTTTGGGAGCTCATAACTCCCGGCTTAGACCTCGGATTGGGATGAGGTCTAAAGCAATCTTGTAGCTCTCCTCAAGATCTTTCCAACATCATGTCGCACTCTATCTGCACACACCGGGGTCGGGTCGATTCTCGACTTTTTGTGGTCGGGAGTCAAATTGCCAATTCTTTCGACCATAACTTGTGCTGCAGATGTCTGAATGGCTCATGCGAGGCCATTTTGTGACATCTACACTTCAAGGCCTTTCCAACGATATAAAGAACACCCCAAGGTGAGGTGTTTTGACCTCTGCAATCGAGCTCTAAATTTGCGAGAGTCCCTGAGGACTCCAAGTTCCCACTTTTGGGAGTGTGAGTCTCATCCTCACACTTGCCTCAAAGTGGGGTTGTGACACCAACATTGTGTTAAACATTACAAATTTTATTTTTTGCTTCTAACCCCAACCCTCCAAAGATTTTTCACCCCTAATCATGTGGTTGAAGTTCTAGAACTATGATTACAAGCTTTTGTTGAAGAAAAGAATCAAATTTCAAAACACAAAACAACCCCCCATGCAACCATGCACACCCATCATTCTTCATTCTAACATGAAATTGCTAAAAACCCCTAATAATTTTATCACATCCCAATATCCTTGATGTAATTCTTGAAAATTGAAACTATTGTGCATGGTCGTGTCGATAGGGTTCCAGTTAGATATGTTGGATATAAATTAGGATCTAAATGTACAAAAGGGTGAAAAATCAATAAAGGTGAATCATTTTTGTTAAAAAAGGTGATGTATAACAAGTATTATAATACGCACTAAGCTAAAATATTGATGGCATCCTTTGGCTATTTTAAACATAAATAAAAATTTTCAAAATTTGCACAATAACATTTTGGAACTCAAAGTTCACTTTGGGTCAAAACTAATCTTGATCCAATAGTTAAACGAAGAGGATAGGATAAAATCAATGTACATAGAATATATGACTTATAGTTTTTCAACATGCATAAATCCTCATGTTTGTGGTTCATGAAACATTACCAAACAAAAGAAAATTGAAAAAATAATGCAATGCCCATTTATAAAATCTCATGCTCTTTGATATGGTAGTGGTTTGTTTTCTAAAAAGAAGATATAATTATTAAGAGTTCATTACTAAACAACTATAAAAAAACACATTTTTAATGAAATTTCATGCAAATTTTTTAATTTCTAAATTATCCTAGATTTAATTCATGTATATTATATCATACACCATAAAAAAATTCACACAAGAATTCCATCCACAACCTTAATTTTGAAGTATATATAATTCAATTTTCAAACTTTAAAATGGATATTATTTTATCACAAATATATTTCATATGTTCAAATTTTTCAATGCTTGTTGGATTTTTGAAAATAATTGATTAGATTAATTCTAAATTTAATCATATATACTTTTTAAAAACAAATAAATCCAAAATGTGATGTCCATACATTACCAAAATAATTGATTGAAGAAAGATTATACTCATGACTACAATTTTTGGGGGGTTTAATGTGCTTTCACCCAAAAGAAGGTATGACATTACACCACAATGGGTATGTAGAAGTAGGAAAAACATTGGTTTTACCTGGTATAATAAGTGTAACAAGTTGCCATGTTGACTGATAGTTAATAGGTATTGCCATATCACCAATACTAGGATTCATGGTTTGAGTTCTTAATATAAGCACATTATGTAATATTATTGCAACCTTAGCCTTGGGCTCGCGACCAAGGTAAGGGCTTGCAAAGTTGTGGGTCAAAAGAGAGGCCTAGGAGTCACATTTCATGTTCATGGGAATGCAAGAGAGTGTGAGGGAATGAACCCTCACACTCCCAAGTGAGCTCCCACTTTGGGAGTTGGAGTCCCGATGGATTTCTGAATATTTAAAAAATAATTATAGGGGTCAAAACCCATTAAATTGAGGAGTTTTTTATATCATTGGAAATTTTTTGGAACTTAGATGTCTAAAATGGGCTCGCATGACCCATTTGGAAACTTAACACACAAGTTATAGCCAAAAGAAGGGCTGGGAATCAAATTGACAATTTGACTCCCAACCACTAAAAGTTGGGAATCACCTCGATTTCCTTATGTGCAGGTGGCATGCAACATACCATTGGAAAATTGTTGATGATGGATATAACTTTGATTTAGACCCCATCTCAATCGGAGGTCTACACATAAAGTTATGGGCCCCCAAAGTTGAGAAAATCCTTATTGTGGGAATTTCGAGACTCCCACTTGGGAGTCCCAAAACAAAATGACATTTGGGTGTTGGTTTCGTGACCAAGCATAGAGTATACTATAAAGGGGGAAGGTGGTGGCTTCCCCCAAGTCCGGGCTATGGTGAATTTTGTAAGTTCGAGTTTGTTTGTGGCTCGTCCTAGCACCAAAAGTGTTCCAACTATGCACTAACCAACTTGTTGTTTGGTTTTATGCAAGTATGTGTGAGTGAGTGATTGCTTATTATTTTTCCTAGTCCCAATCTCGGAGCTTCAGCACGCCCCTCTACCCCTAAAGTGTTGCGAGCTAAGGAACGTGCCCCAACTCCTTACATTTTTGTTGTTTTCATCTCGGACTCACATTTGAGTCTATCAAGGAGCTTGGGAGCGCGTCAAATATTGTTGTAGTGGTTGGAAAAACAGGTTGATTTCATCTTTTCATCATTTCTTCTTTCATGATGTTGTTCATTGGCTTTTCCCCTCTACGTTACATTTATGTTTGGTCCATTCACAAGTTCGTTTCCCATAGGTTTCAGTTATTGTTCATCTTGCTCTTGTGCAAGTTATGAAACAAGTTGATGTGTGATTTGTTCTAACTATTTTTGAAGAATTTTACTAACTACTATTGACATCTTTTGAAATCAACATGTTCTAGGAAAGCCTTTGCATTATTTTTTAACATAAAAAATCAAAACAACCCCTCGTAACCATCGTGAGTTTGTGGAAAACTTTATTTATAGATTGGGAGCTTGGTTTACTTTTTAAACTTTACACTAACTTCACCCTATTTCCTAATGTTTCAAAACTAAATCAAAACACAACTTCAATGCTAAAAATTACACTTGAAACAAGCAAAAACATGATACAAACTAGAATTCCTAAACATGATTATTTTTAAAACTTGATGTATTAAAATAATGGATATAATCAAAAAAATTAAGTGTGATTACTTTTAAATTATGATCCACTATGTGGTATTGGGTGGTTGCAAAGTAGGGTGGCTCATTTTTTTCTGTTGTAATCCAATTTTTTGCAAAGTGGCATGCATTTACATGTTATTAACATGGCATAAAAACAATATTTTTCCAAATTTGTGGCTAGATTTAAATTGTCAACTTGGAAAAGAAGACATTTATAAAAAAAAATGCGACATATATACACGAAATATATATAATAATGGACTTTTGAAGTTGAAAAATATGGATTAATTTGTTGTTTGTGCCTCTACATACATGCATTTTTGTGTATGAATTTTATTTGGGATAGTTTATACGGATTTTGTATATGATATCTTAAAACAAAAAGAACATATGTGCAAAAACATTATTAGAAAATTTTTAACAAAAAAGAGTTATGGAATTTTGAATGGCCTAAAATGAGCCATATTTTCATAAGTCCATAGCATAATCATTTTTGAGTGGATTTTAATTTTAATTTTCCTAACATGTACATTAAAGAATTGTTTAGAATGGTTATTCTTCATATGGATTTTTTAGTTCATTAACGACCACATAATTCCCCATTAAATTAATGATATCAAAATATACTACCATTGTAACAATATCGTACGGACTTTTAAGGAGTTAAACATCCGTAAAAAATGAACCACCTTAGTTTGCAACCACCATATCTTTTTAAAACCAGAATTTGTAAACATGTGGTGACCTTCCCCCTTGTTATAGTATACTTACACCTCTCCACGGGGCCTACATCCAAATGGCTTTTCTCTCCCAAGACTCCCGAGTGGGAGTCCCAAAATCGCGCCAACCGGGACTCCTGCGACTTTGGAACCCCATAACTTTACGAGCAGACCTTGGATTGATGTGCGGTCTAAAACAAAGTTGTAGCTCTCATTGAGAGCTTTCCAATGGTATGTCGCACGTTGTCTGCAATTAAATAAATTGGGTCGATTCCTAACTTTTTTTGGTCGGGAATCAAAGTGGCAATTCGCGACCCTTCTTTTGGCCATAACTTATGTTTCAAATGTGCAAATGAGCAATAAAAGCCCATTTTAGACATCTACGTTCCAAGAGCTTTCCAATGATATTATGAACATCACAAGCCATTGAATTTTGACCCCCCAAATTGCTTTTTGAAGTTTTAGGAGTTCATAGGGACTCCATCTCCCAAAGTGGGAGTTGCCTTAAGAGTGAGGGTTCATTCCCTCACACTTTCCTACATTCCCGAGAGTATGTGATGTGACTCTCGGGCTTCCTCTTGGCTCGTACCCTTACAACCCCTTTGCTTTAGTCGCGAGCCCAAAGCTAGGGTTGCGACATTCACATTCTCGAAATGGGGACTTGGGAGTCCTTCAGGACTCCCAAAACTTTTGAGTTCAATTACAGGGGTCAAAACACCTTGCCTTGAGGCGTTCCTTATATCATTGGAAAATTATCAAAATGTAGATGTCGAAAATGGCCTTGCATGAGCCATTTGGACATCTGCAACGTAAGTTATGGCAAAAAGAAGGGTCAAGAATCAAATTGACAATTTGACTCTCGACCATTAAAAGTCAAGAATCGACCCAACCCCGATGCGTGCAAGTGGAGTGTGACACATTGTTGGAAAGCTCTCAAGGAAAGTTACAAGTTTTCTTTAAACCTCATCCCAATCGGAGGTCTGAGCAAAAAATTATGAACTCGCAAATTCCCGAGAGTCCTAACCAGGACAATTTCGGGACTCCTCCTTGGAAGTCTCGGGACAAAAAGCCATTCGGATGTAGGTGCCGCGGAGAGACACATAGAATACTATATGGGGGAAGGTGATGGCTTCCCTCGAATTTGGGCCGTGGTGAGTCTTGTGAGTTCAAGGTTGCCCGTGGCTTGTCGTAGCACCAAAGGTGCTCTAGAATGCGAATTAACCAACTTGTTGGTTAGTTTGATGCAGGTTCGAGTAAGTAACTAAAGCTTATCCTTCTTCCTAGTCCCATCCCAGAGCTTTAACATGCCCCTCTACCCCTTTTAGTGCTAAGAGCTGGGAGCGTGCCCCGAGTTCCAAACAATTCCATTGTTTAACCGACTTGGACCCAATTTGGGTTTAATAAGGAACTTGAAAGCGCATCATTTTTCGGGAATGGCTTGATGACTTTGTCATTGTATACATAGACGACATTTTGATCTATAGCGGCTCTATGGAAGAGCAAGTGGAGCACCTCCGAAAGGTGTTCCAAAAGTTAAGGGAAAACAAATTGTATGCCAAGTTTGAAAAATGCGAATTTGGGGCGAAGGAAGTGGACTTCCTTGGGCATAAGATCACGTAAAAAGGTTTGAAGATGGACGATCACAAGGTGAAGGCAATCTTGGATTCGGAACCACCTAGGTCGGTTTCGGCCTTAAGGTCCTTTTTAGGATTGGCCTCTTATTATCGTAAGTTCATTAAGAATTGTGCAAAAATAGCTGCACCCTTAACAAACCTTTTGAAGAAGTCTTTTGAAACTTACGAATGCGATAAGGCATGCAACAAAGCCTTTGAAACCTTGAAAAGCATTTTGGTGAAAACGCTGGTGTTGAAGTTACCCAACTTTGACAAAGAATTTGAGACGATGCTTCTGACTTTACCATTAGAGGAATCCTAGTGCAAGATGGAAGGCTGGTGGCATTCGAGAACAAGAAGTTGAGTGAAACAAAGCGAAGGTGGCCAACACACGAAAAGGAAATGTGGGTTGTTATACATTGTTTCAAAACTTGGGGCCATTACATAGGCTCCAAATATGTGGTGGTGTGGACCGATAATGTAACCTTGAAGTACTTTGCCACTCAACCAAAGTTGTCATCAAAATAAGTGAGATGGCAAGACACATTGGCCTTGTTCAATGTGGACATTTGACATAATCCCGGGAAGGAAAATGGGGTGCCCGATGCTCTAAGTTGAAAACACCAACTTAAAGTGGTGTATGTGAGGGAAACAAAACTTCAAAAGGAAGTTCAATTAGCAAGTTGTCATGACGAATTCGCTAAGGAAGTGAGGCAAAACATTCAAAAGGGAACCAAGTCACACTTCCACCTGCGAAATGGACTATTGTGGTATAAACAAAATTGGTTCTATGTTCCGAAAGGGAGGATGAGGGATATGCTCTTGAAAAAATGCCATGATGGGTCACTTGCGAGCCATGGTGGTGTAAAGTGCACCACAACATTCTTCAAGAAATCCTACTATTAGCCCAACTTGAAAGACGATGTAGAGGAGTATGTGAAGACTTGCTTGACATGCCAACAAAATTGGACACTTAACAAGAAGCAAGTAGGATTGTTGCGACCATTACCGATTCCTGAAGGGCCATGGGAAAGTGTGCCTATGGATTTCATGGATAGCTTGCCACCATCAAGGGGTTTTGATGCCATCATGGTGGTGGTGGATTGATTTAGCAAGATGGCACATTTCATTCCCACCAAGGACAATGCCATGACCCAAGAGACGAGAAGGTTGTTCTTCATACACATGTTCAAACATCATGGCCTCCCAAAGGACATAGTTTCTAATCGAGAACCAAAGTTCACGAACAAGTTATGGCGAGCCCTATGGAAGCACATGGGGTTAAAATTCAAGATGAGCATATCTTTTTCACCCCAAACGGATGGACAAATCGAAAGGGTGAACTTGGTTATCCAACAATTTCTAAGGAATTATGTGGCGGCGAATTAACAAGATTAGGTGGACCATTTGGAGTTGGCCGAGTTTTGCTACAACAATTCGGAGTATTCGGCAACAAAGGCCACCCCTTTTCAAATGGTGACGGGCAAGTCACCAATCATGCCCACAACTTAGGTTGGGCAACCCCCAAGTGATGTAAGTGAGGAAGTGCCCATGGTCACACAACTTGATGGAGAGAGGCGGCGCTTATGGGAAATGGCCAAAACCAATCTTGAGAAGGCACATAAATGAAACAAGGATTTTACGGACAAGTCTCGACAAGAGGTGAATTTTGAAGAAAGGGATGAAGTGTGGTTGAACATCAAGAATTTCCGGTTACCAGAAGGTTTGAGCCACAAGTTCTTGGGCCCATATGCGGGCCCATTTAAAGTGTTGGAAAAGAAATTTTCCGACACTTACAAATTGGAATTACTGAAAAATCTTAGAATCCATCTCACATTTCATGTTTCGCTTTTAGAGTCGATCAACCATGATGCCTCAAGGCCTAATCGAAAGCACAACTCAAGGCCCCACCAGACTTCGTTCATAATGAACTAAAATTTAAAGTGGAGGCCGTATTCAAGTCAAGGCAATTAAGGGGGCAAGAACGGGAGTAGTTAATTAAGTGGAAAGGATACTATCCAATAGAGGCATCTTAGGTGAATGAATTTGACATGGAACATGCCCAAGAAGGCATAAAAGAATTCCACAATAGACCGACAAAGAAGCAAAAGAGACATAGAATGCGATGAAGACATCACCTTTCTTTTAATGGGGTAGGGTGTCACGCAAATGTACCACATCAAGTTGCAAGTGAAATAAAGGTTTAAAAATTTCCAAAAGGTTACATCACAAACATAATGAATATTACAAAAAGGGGTTGTCAAATGGCATGGACAAATGGAACTTTCTTGTGTAAGTTCAAATCAAAATTGGACTCCCACATTGGGGCTAAAAGAAACCTTGGCCCCAAAAGAGGAAATAAGCAAGGTGCTCTTGTGGGGACATGCACATGTTCAAAGTGCATCCCAAAGGGTTGGTTCGTAGTGGCGGCCAATGCAGGAAGTTATGACCCCGTTCGCATACTATAATCGCGTAGTTTAGGACTTAGGTTTTTCGCAAAGACCTAAATGTCGGTTCTCGTACCTTGATAAGCATACCTTTAGTTAGGCTTGATTATTGTGATCAAGGCGCAAGGTTGAAAAAGGAATCATGTGAAGTAGCTTAGGTCAAGATTAGACTTGATTTGGGTTCTTCATGAAGGGAAGGATAGAATAATCATTTCCCAAATGAAGGTTTCGTTAATCACGCTAGTTTAGGTCTTTTAATAGAGCAAAGGTTAAGGGTTTCTCTTGAGACCCCTTCGGACTTGCCAAGAAAGTGTTGGAAATTCTGGGACACCTAAGTTAGCTTGAGGTAATGTCTCATCATAAAAGTTGGCAATGGATGGCCAAAGATCCAAGTGAAAATAATTGCATAAAGAAAATGGTTCTAAGTGTGGATAACGACATTCACCTTTTCTTCTAGTGGGGGAGAGTGTCATAACCTTAGCCTTGGGCTTGTGACGAAGGAAAAAGGGTCTCAAGGGCACATGCCAAAAAGAGTGTTAGAAGGAAGATTCACACTCCCGAGTGAACTCTTCTTTTGGGAGTTGGAGTCTCGGTGGACTCCCGAACTTTAAGGGAGCGATTGCAGAGGTCAAAACACCTTGCATTGAAGAGTTATTTATACCTTGCACAAGTTATGGTCGAAAAAAGGGTCAGGAGTCAAACTAACAGTTTGACTCTCGACCATTAAAAGTCGGGAATCGACCCGACCCTGGTGTGTGTAGGTGGAGTACGACACACCGTTGAAAAGCTCTTGAGGAGAGCTACAAGTTTGCTTTAGACCTCATCCCAATCAGAGGTTTGAGCTAGGAGTTATGAGCTCCCAAAGTCCCAGGAGTCCAAACCGAGATAGTTTCGGAACTCCTCTTTGGGAGTCCCGGGACTAAAAGCCATTCCGATGCGGGTGTGATGGAGCAATGCAGAGAATACTAAATGCGAGAAGGTGGTGGCTTCCCCCGAGTACGGGCCGTGGTGAGTCAAGTGAGTCCGTGTTGCGCGTGGCTTGTCCCAACACCAAGAATGTTTCCGAAGGTGAACTAACCAACTTGTGGTTGGTTTGGATGCAGGACCGAGTAACTAAATAAGTTGTCCCTCTTCCTAGTCTAATCCCGGAGCTTTCAGCACGCCCCTCTCACCCCCTTTAGTGGTGGAAGCTGGGAGCAGCACCAAGTTCCAACTACTTTCGCTCTTTAACATAGTTGGACCCTTTTTGGGTTTAACAAATAACTTGGGGGCGTGTCACAAGGAGTTGAGGCACGCTCCTTGGCTTGATGCACTTTGGGGGTAGAAGGGCATGCCAGAGCTCTGGGATGGGACTAGGAAGAATTGATAAGCTTCAACTACTCACATGAACCTACACAAAACCAAACACAAGGTAGTTAGCAAAGTAATGACATTCGTCATTTTGCACTTTAAAATTCGCGAATTTATGTGGTAAAGCACCTTGTCAAAACATTCGACATTCGTAAAAATTCTGTTAAAATTTGTTAAAATTTGGGCTTCCATAACATTCCCACACCAAGAATGTCATAATTATGGTGGTTAGTGCATAGTTGGAGCACTTTTGGTGCTAGGACGAGCCACGGGCAAACTCGGACTGACAAGACTCACCACGGCCCGGACTTGGGGGAAGCCACCACCTTCCCCCTTATAGTATATTTTGTGCCTCTCCATGAAGCCCACATCTAAATGACATTTTGTTTTGAAATTTCGAAGTGGGAGTTCCAAAATTGCCAAAGTTGGGACTCCTGCGACTTTGGGGGCTCATAACTTCGCATGCAAACCTTGGGTTGAGATGAGGTTTAAAGCAAAGTTGTAGCCCTCATCAAGAGCTTTCTAAGGATATGTGTCACGCCACTTAAACATAAGAAAATCGGGTCAATTCCTGACTTTTAGTGGTCGGGGGTCAAATTGTTAATTTTATTCTCGACCTTTCTTTTGGCCATAACTTGTGTTTCAAATGTCCAAATGGGTCATGCGAACCCATTTTGGACATCTACATTTTAATAGATTTTCAAGATATAAAGAACTCTTCAATCCATTAGGTTTTGACCCCTGCAATTGCTCTCTAAACATTCAAGAGTCCACTGGGACTCCAACTCCCAAGGTGGGAACTCCTTTGGAAGTGTGAGGGTTCATTCCCTCACACTTTCTTTCACTCAAGGGTTTTGGTTGTGAGCCCAAAGCTAGGGTTGCGATATCTTGGGTATTACAACTAGTGTGTAACTATCATCCTAGAAATATAATGTATTCATAAATAAATTACCACATTAGAAAATTAGTTTATTGCATTATAATTGCAACTGAGTTGAAAATGGGTCTTTTATATGATAATTTATACACATCATATATACATATGTAGTCAACCATGTTTAATTTTTTCAAGAATTACATTATAATTACATGTGGTAACTGCTTTAGAATTATTGTAATTGTCACACTAAAATAACAATTTTGTTACAACTAGTTTACAATGTACATACATGCAATCATACCATGTGTCCACATTTTTACCACCCATTATGGAATACATTTGTAACTAGTTCTCAATTATGATTCCCATTAATATAATTAGTATGGGCACTAATGTGCCACTACTAAAGTACTAATGTTCAACTACATTATGACTATAATACGACTATTTATAAATAATTTAATAAGGATACATATTCATTAGTTATTTATATCTTCATCATATGTGCTTCATTTTGAGCGATTTAAAATATTATGGGAATGTTACTTCAAGCTCTAGAAATCATATTTGAAGTGAAAAGAAAAAATAACAATGAAAAATAACAAGAACAAAAATAAAAATTCCAACTTACAAAACATGTTTTTTCCCATTTTTGTCCTCTTTTGACCCCTCTAGCTTTCAAACCTCATAACTTTCTTATTTCTTATTCATTCAAAATGATTTAAAGTGCTATAGAAACGCCACTTGAAGTTCTACAAATCACTTTTGCATTCAAATAACAAAAAAATAACATAAAAGGAATTTTTTGGGTGTTTGGGAACTGGCCTTTGTAATATTGGGTGGTTTTTTTTTTTGAGTTCTTGACCCCCTTCAATTTGGGGGGTCGTAAGTTTTTCAATTCTATTCCATTTTCAACGATTTTAAATGCGCTAGATGTGAAACAATAAGAGGGGCTCAAGTTTTGTTTGGACACCAAAAACAATGGAAGCCTCCTTTTGAATCTAGCCTACCTTAAGCATTAAAGTGTTATATTGCAATTCAATTTACAACTAAGGAACAACTAAGGAACAACTGAGAGATTTAACCCATATGTTTTGTCTTTGAATCTCATGTTATAAATTATATAAAGAAGAAGCTTATTCTTTTATATTTTCACATTAAAATACAAATGTCATTTTGGGATGAACTAAAAAAAGCTTAGCCTAAAGGAAAAACTTTTAAAATAAAATCTCATGGCTATTCTTTAATTCACTTAGTCTTGTGCTTTCCTACCTACTTACCCATTTAGGTAAGTAAATAGGTCTTATTTTCTACCTACTTATGGTTATGTATGACCTACCTAACTATATGTATTCCAAATATATATTTAAATATACCATGTGGCAAAAAAATATTTATGCCATGTGTAATAATCTTGAACCATCATTAATAATCATAATGAATGATGGAGTTCAATATTTTGAAAAGAAAATAATTTGTCCAAAAATCTCCATAGTGCCACATGTTAAATTTTAATAGATGAATGATAAATTATGATGTCAACATGACATCATGGGTGCAATTATAATGGAATGCATAATAGTTGAAAATTAGTTGTTTTGATCAAATTGCAATTCAATTGTAATGACTTACACCATACATACAATGAATTATAATTATGTATTTCATGCAATTTGTCTGTTAGCACTCATGACATTTAAATATTGTGAGTTGCAAATGTCCTTTGTAATTAAAAAATTGAATTGCAAGGCCAATTGCAAAACCCTTTTTTTTTATAATGATGATGTAGTTGAACTTGGTATTTGGATGTTCTTATGAGTTGTTAATTGAAAAGTGTATAGCCCATTACTGTATCCTATGACAGTCTTGAATTTGTTCATGCCTCAAATTCATGGTAGTGAATATTGGTTGAATGGTAATGTGCAATCTTGATTCTTGTGATGCCTAGGTGAATGGTGAATTATATTGCATTTTTGTGGAGGTGCTAAATCCTTGGAAACGAAAACATGCCCGTGATATGATAATGGGTGGCAAATGCCCATCTTTCCACATAAATGAATGTTTTCACATAAGAAGACTTGCTTATACATATGGGAAATTGGAATGTTGAATTTACTTGGGTTATCATTTTGCAATTTCATTAATTTAATGTATAAAATGGCTACCATAATGGGATGTTACTCACATGTTTCGGCCTATTCAAACATCTATCATGAAAACTTTTGGAATATAGTCCAAGCTAAATATTGGTTGGACATGGTTGTAACTGTTATTACATGCATGGCATATATGGCCTAAAGTGTGAATTATATAGTTGTTTTATATATCTAAAACTCATCCAATCAATGTCCATTTTATCTACTTTCTACCAAAGTTCTATGTGGTTGCTATAATTTCCATTTGATTCCAAAACTTGCTATTAATATGAATATCATTTTCACCCAACAACTTGGGGGTCAAAACCTATAACTAGGAACCAAAGGGATTACTTTGAAAAAGAATTCCAAGTTTCTTTTCCCAATTTTTTTTACATGGAAATGAATTTTTGAATGAATTTTTTTGTAACTTGTTGTAAAAAATATTTAAATGTTCCCGAATGCATCACATTGTTTTTGTTAGTCATTATTGAATAAATATGATTTTTTGAAAATGTGCAAATTCTTTACAAATTCAATGTTTCATCTTGAAAAATGGTCAAAATTTTAAATCATCACCAAAAAATTTAATTTCACATTCTTTAGTTTTATTATACTATAAGTTATAAATTTTCTTCATATATCATGTACAATATAACCCATTTATATGTGGTAAATGACTCTTGATGCCTTGAAATTTTGAAGTAACTTTGAAACATTCTTTCAAATTTTCAAGTTTTATAATTCCATATTTCTTAAATATTGAGTGCGGCTAATATGTTTTTATCATCTATATTTTTTTCAATGTTTTTTTAATATTATATGAATCCTTTTGATAGTCTTTTGCAAGTTAGTCCTTTTTCCTTCATATGAATGTCAAGGAACTTAAAGTAAAAATTCATTTGATCCAATTTTAAGTTTTGGTTTTAATTTAGGACATTTGAAAATGCACACCTAATGCATTAGATGGAGTAGTATGCCATGATTACTATGGTTTTAAATAGTGATGAAAAAAAAATGTTTGATTTAAAGTGATTATGTCTAACATTCGACACCTTTTTTAGCTCCTAATTACATGTTTTGACCCTTGGGCTAGAAGCACATAGAGGTCAACAACCAATAAACATTTGGTCAAGCCAAACCTTGAAAAGGTCAAAGAGATATTTGAAATAGCTTTTAGGCTGCCAAAAGGCAAGGTCATTTGAAGATCTTTTAGACTACTAGTAGGTATAGGCAAGGAGGTGAAAATATGCCATCCTATTTTTTTGCAACCTTAAACTGAAATTTTAAATGCATTTTCATTCATCTTAATTTTGCATCATTTGGTGCTCTGATACACTAGTAGAAATCAGCCAAAATGTAATCACTCCATTTACAACTACATGCAACTTATAGTCATTTGCGACTAGATTTAAGAATATTTGCAAACTACAAGACCAAATCTCAACTATTTTGGTGATTCTCACAACTGTGATGCAACCATTAAAAAATTTCATCTTATTGGTTTGATTGATTTTACATTTATTTTCATCTATTAATAGGTTGATATGTCCCATTAGTCATAATATTCACCAATTAGTTGCATCCTAAAGGTATTTTATAATGACATAGGGTTGTATTTTAATGTATGTACTATATATATATAATATGCATACTTATGTATATTTTTCATATAATGCATCTCAAAATTAATATTTCAATTTGAATATTTTATTCAAATCTAAAAATTGATATTTCAATTTTGAAAACTACTATTTTATTTTATTTTTAAATTAGAATTTGAAACTTGATATTTGAATTTGAAATTTGTTATTTCAATTGTTTAAACATTATTTGAATTTCACATTTTTGATTTGAAAATCATATTTTCAATTTAAATTCAAAAAAGCTTATTTGATCTAAAAATTGACATTTTAATTCTAAATTAATATTTTTAAATCCAAAAGTTAGTATTTCAATATAGAAAATTATTAATTGATTATAAAAATGGACATTTTAGTTTTACATATTTTTATATGAATATGAAAATTTATATTTCAACTCTGAAAATTTTGCATTAAAATTTTAAATAATCATTTGATTTTAACCTGAAATTTCAATTCCAAATTATTATTTTGGATTCTCAAAATTAATACTTCCAATCTGAAATTATTAATTGAGTCTAAAAATGGACATTTCAATTTTGAATATTGTTATTTGAATCTGAAAATTGACATTTCAATTCTGGAAATTGTTATTTAAATTCAAAAAAAATATTTGATCTAAAAATAAATATTTTAACTCTAAATTATTATTTTCGAATCTAAAAATTAATATTTCAATTCAATTTTTTTTATTGAGTCTAAAAATTGACATTTTGATTTTAAATATTTTTATTTGAACTTGGAATTTGATATTTGAATTCTGAACTTTAAAATTTAAATTTTAAAAAATTGTCTAACTTGAAAGTTGAAATTTGAATTCTAGATTATTATTTTGGATTCTCAAAAATAATATTTCAATTCAGAAAATTATTAATTGAGTCTTAAAATGGACATTTTAATTTTGAATATTATTATTTGAATCTGAAAATTGACATTTCAATTCTGAAATTTGTTATTTAACTTCAAAAAAGTTATTTGATCTAGAAATTGATATTTGAATTCTGAATTACTATTTTGGAATCTTAAATTTATATTTTAATTCAGAAAACTATTGATTGAGTTTTAAGTGTTTTTTTTACTAGTGTTATCCATAATAAATTACTTTTATAAATAATTATAAATGATTATGTTTATTAAATCTAAGTTACAGTAAATAATAATTATTATAATATAGATATGTATATTTTTTAATTTATATTTTATATTAGAAGAAATTAATTAATGCAATTAATGTGACATTAGTTTAAAATCATTGCAATTAATTCATATAAGAATTAATTAGTATGTATATAATTATTTTCTAATTGAACATAATCATTCACATTTTGTAATTTATAACTTCAAACTTGAATTAAAAATTTGGAAAATCTATAATGTAGTTTAAATAATTATTTTACTGATTTTAATTTCACAAATTATGATATATCATTATTAGTATTAAAAATTATGCGATTAATCATCTATGATAAATATTTGATAGTAATTTTACAGTAATTATGAACATCAATGTTATGTTTAACAAATTATTGTATTTATAATTAATAGTTACCAAGAGAAAAAAATTACTCAACTTATAATTTTTTTCAACAATAAATGTAATTATATGATAAGTAATGTAATTAGTTGAATGATAATTTTTTTTAAATTTGTGTAAGAATTCACTTTTTAATAGCAATTGTTAGTTCATTACTTATAATTTTAACATAAATATTTAAAATAGTTAGTTTTAAAATTATAGTTATTAAATTAGTTTCACATTAATTATATTAGATATAATTCGATCAATTTTTTTTAAGTAATTAAATATTTTAAAATATTTTAGTTATTTAATTATTTATGAGTTATGTATTAGTAATTTGTGAATAAGTAAATAGTTAGTTGGTAAATTTAAAGAAGTTATTGCTCATTTAAATAATTGATAAGGAATACTAAATATTTGTAGTGTATAGTTTATAATTTAAATATATGTAAATTTAATCATTAATATTTAAATGATAATTTAATTATCTAGTACTTGAATTGTTTAAAAATCTAAATATTAAGAAAGTAAAGCATGAAGAAAGTTTTGGAATTATAACTTAGTTTGTGAAGAAGTTGGAACTTCAAAACTTATCCCATATCATTTATTCTTCAATCCTATTTTGAACATTATATAAACAAGGGGGTGTGGTCATTCAATTTCACATTAAGAAATTTGTGCACATGGGATGAGTCAATGAAAATGTTCAACCCAAAACAAAAAAACAAATTATGCACATTTCTAAAGTACTTACCTTCCCAACCTACTTATCTACCTAGGTATATAGGTACCTAATTTGACCTACCCACCTAGGTCGACCTATAGGTACCTACCTACCTACATGGATAGGTATTTAACCTAGGAGGTAGAACCTACCTACTTTTTAAAAACTTAAGTAGGTAGGTAAATATGTAATTTAAGTTTGTAAGTACCTATTTATGTACCTACCTAAGTACCTACCAACCTAATATTAATATTTTTATTAACTTATTTTAATGCCACGTGGCATATTTTCATTAGGCCACGTGTCATCATGTAAGACCATATAAGTATTTGAATTTAACGTCTTAGATTATTTCAAAATAAGAATAATAATAATGTTTTAAATAATCAAATATTAAAACACGTGGCAACACATGATTTGCCTTTAATTGTGATCAAAATAGTTGCATCTTAGTCATATGCGACAATATGTATACAATGGAATGAAAGGATGAAATGTATTTGTTCATTATTTTTTTCATACAATACCCTGTCAATTGTGACTAATTTATCACATGCAACTTGTCTTAGGCGATTAAAAGGATTTTAGTTGCAAAATGTCTCTTGTGACAAAAATTTTGTCACAAAGACTAATTGAAAATACATGTTTTTTTTCTAGTGATATGACTTTCAGCCAAACTGCCCTTAAGCTTGTAACTTAATTATTGGTGTTGTTTGCATGATGATGGAAATGATACATGTTCATGCAAGCCCCACTTAAATTTGGGACCAAATGCATAGTGATCCACTTAGCCTTCCTTGGTGTCGTTGTGGCTAAAGCCATTTCTAGAGTTTGCAAGAAAGGTTCATGGAGCAAAACAACACATGAATTACCAACTTAATGTGGGGAGGGGGAACATATGGTGACGGTGACTTGAATAGTCCACCTCATTATTATGTGATATGAATCAAAGTGCATTCCTTCAATTACAACCTTTGACAATGCATTAGCAAACATCAGAGATAAGTGCTACATCATATGGGAGGCTCAATTTTTGTTGCCTTAGGAATCGTGATGGGCCATTAATTTTCACCTACTCACATGCCTCCATTTTGTTTACACTTGCTAGCTCATTGTTGTTGAATATAGGTGCTACATATACATAGGCTTGTCCTTGTATATTTACCTTTCACCTTTGTATGCAAGTTGATTTGTTGGTTCATTAGTGTGGATTCAAATTGTTATTAGGTAGATTGGGCCCAAATGAATATCCATTTGATTGCATCATTTTTGGCCACAATTAGCATATCCCATAATGACTATTTTTGTATGGATGTCCTTGTGGCAACACCATTTTCTATTTATATCACTAAAATTCACCCAATAAACTACGTTATGTATGTTAATTTGAAGATTATATGTTTAGGTTTTCTTGGAGACTTGCAAGGTCTATAATGAAAATGTATGGGTAATTGTAAACATCCATGTTGGTTTCTACTACTTGCAAGTTGTCAAACATCAGGGGGGAGGACATGTGGTGTGGTTATGAGATAATCACAAGGGATGCCAATATGTATGGCAAGTGATTATTGATACGATTTGTGTGGTAAGTATGACAATGTTATTTGTATTAACATTTCATAGGTAGGTTCCATATGATTCTTGTGACATATTCTAGGAGTGTCCACTATGAGTTTAACTTATAAAACTTTTGTTCCCATTTTGTGTAATACCATTGAAATTTCTTATGAATCATATGGAAATGGAGCATTCATTCATCGATTTATCAAAATGTTGGCTGCCTCAGTTGAAATTACAAAGGATTGAAGGGGTTAGGGTTGAAGGAAATGTTCACAATAGGGATTAACATATAGTTTCAAATGAATTTGCATGGTCCATTTTGATGAATCACCATGTTAAAGTTGTATTATTTTGGAAATAGGGTTTTGTACTAATAGCTTAGATGCTCCACTACAAACAATGTAAAACTAATCATGTTAATAACTTATATTATGTATGCCAAATTGATTTTTAATTTTTCCTTGCAATATAAGGTTATGTGTCACCCAAAGGTCATGTGAGCCTCCCAAATGTTAATTGCATAATTATGTTTTTTTCTTTTTCCCACCAAGGGGACTAGGCCTCTTGGGATGTATAAAAAACTTTCAAATGCCCTAAACTCAATTATGGGTTATAACTAGTCATCAATATTTAGTAATCATGACATTGGACATTGGGACAACATGCCCAAGGCACTCCAAGTGGTGTCCATTCCATCAAATGAGAAACCCCCCCAAAAAATAATTCATACAAGTGGAAACCATTGAAATTTAGTGGATAGGAATGGTGCATAGTGGAGTTGTAGTGGGCAGATTGCCACGCATTCTAGATCACCCGAAATTTCCACTTGTTTACCATTTTAGTGGAAGTGGGGCTTTCCATTCAATGTTGAGTGGAATAGGGATAGGTTCTGTCACCTACATAGGACGAGAAGACTAGTACAAAACCACTTTTATTATTGATTGGGGGGGCTTTTCTATAGGTTATAATGCCTTTTGGGGTCAAAAATGGACCATTAACCTATCAAAAGGTAGTCACTAAAGCTTTCCATGAATACATTAATGTATTCATGAAGATCTTTGTAGATGATTTTTAGTGACTTGTCCACCCATTTAGAAAAAATCAAAAGATGTTTTCTAAAATGCAAAGAGTATGGCATTAGTTTGAATTCAGAAAAAATGTGCATTTATGGTATGTTCTGGAACTATTATAGGATTCATAGTCTCCAAAAAGGGGAAGGCACGTGATGTTAAGAAAATAAAAGCTTTAATTAAGATGTTAATTTCCAAAACACCTCAAGAGATCTAAGTGTTCAATGGAATGGCATAGTTTTATAGATGTTTCATCATAAATTTTACTTCTATTGTGGCACCAATTACCAAGTTATTTAAGAAAACTTAAGTATTTGAGTGGATTGTTGAGTGTCAAACCGCTTGGGAAGACATCAAGAACTAGTACATTCAAGCTCTGATACTTATGAATCCCAATTGGGAACTAGAATTTCATGTTCATATTGATGCATTTCAGTTAACAATAGGAGTGATACTAGTTCGGAACCCAAACTTGTTATGTATTCATTAAAACTATTGAATTTGGCTAAAAGGTATTATATATTAGAGAGAAAGGCTTTAGTTATTGTCTATTCTTTACATAAGTTCAAGCATTACTTGTTATGTAACACTAGCATGTACTTGTTGCGTTCGTTGCCGGGATAGGCATTGATGTGAAGGATAATGTAATCATTTTATTACACCAAATATATATATCCATTACATATACATGCACACACTACAATCTACCAAATACTTCCTTGGTTCATGTTTTTGGTTTTTTAAAAAAACATTTCTTTTCAAACA
>Ga0209208_10003333_pt1 | contig 23048 bp, 16 predicted proteins | sample S1TSphfallax_3_FD_187694 | JGI IMG/M metagenome (GOLD analysis project Ga0209208, IMG submission 187694) | Host-associated microbial communities from peat moss isolated from Minnesota, USA - S1T2_Fd - Sphagnum fallax MG (SPAdes) (version 2) | ecosystem: Host-associated > Plants > Peat moss >...
CTCCTTGACATAAGCTGCAGAAGAAGAAGAAGAAGAAGAAGAATAAAGACCTGGCAGCGCGCAAGTGTTCTCAGCTTCTAGTTCAGCAGCCCGTGGGTGTTGCGTTGTTTCTCTCTCTCTAGTCGAGATTTTTGAGGTTGAATGTCGCGTGTCGGTTGTGTTTTGGGTGAGCTTCAAGTGAATTGAGCGAGAGTTGTATGCAAAAGGCTTTGCATTCAAATGGGGTGTAGCTCAGTTCGCCACGGATTCTCCAGCTACGTGAATGTGTTGTCTGCAGTGCACAGCTTGTAGCAACGGATTCTCTTCACCTGCATTTGTTGGAGGAAGAAGCTTGATTCATGTACATTTTGTAGCGCGAAGAAGGAGCTGCCGAAGTTTGTTGCGTGAGATTCTGGAGACGAGTCTCTCTCTCTGGGCGCCGCAAGCTGGTGAGGCAGCAGCTTGGAGCTAGAGGCTAGAGGAGAAAGCTGTTCCTGCAGGTGCAGCTGCTTCGAGACTGCAGTTATGGACTCGGCAGCTCTCCTACTACCAGCAACTGGGCTGGCGGCATTTGAGTGTCCTCAGCTGAGAAAGCAACAGAAACCTTCGTTGGTCCCCACGGGCGCGGATGTAGCGGCTGCCGGCAGCGCCGCCCTTGTAGACGTATTCCAGATTGACGACTTGCTGGATTTCTCCAACGAAGACATAGCCGGGCCGATAGAAACTGAAGCAGATAGTCTGCTTGCAGTAAACTCCTGCAGTAGCAGTTTGCCAGCGCCTGTTCCATCTTCGGCTGCTGCTGTGCAGCAGAAAGCCGAAGCTTTTGATCACCTTCAGGCAGCAGCAGCCTCTTCTGTAGAGAAAGCAACAGCAGAGCAGCTGCATCACCATCACCATCACAGTACTGCAAAACCACAGCAGGTAGAAGAAGAAGAAGAAATCGAAGCTCATGGAATGATCGAAGCGGACCTCTGCGTCCCTGTAAGTCCCGAACTCCCTGCATGTCACAGTATTGTTGTCTGTAGAAGCTTGCTGCTGCATTGGGTAGCTGCAGTTCTGTCGAGATTTTGCAAAGAGACTAGTCCTAGGGCAAAGCTGCAAAGCTTGCACCAGCAGCTGGTGCTTCTCTGCGTCGCTGCAGTTTGGTCTCGGCATTGCGCGCACAAGTGAGAGTACTCATGTCTCTCCCATGTCGCTGACTGGCTGTTTTCGTGCGGACGCATGCAGTATGACGATCTGGAAGAGCTGGAGTGGGCCTCAAGGTTTCTGGACGATTCATTCCCGGTGGCCACCACGGGCGTCGTGCCGGACTCGTCGTGCTGCAAGGGAACGTGGTCTATGAGCGACGCGGGGAGTGTGATATCGATAGAGGAGAACGACTGCATGGAGAATATCTCGGCGGCATTCTTGTTCACCAAGCAGCAGCAGCAGCAGCAGAAGTACGAGAAGGCAACGAGTCCCGTGTCTGTGCTGGAGCAGCAGACCAGTGCGACATCCTCGGAGCTCACGAGTACAGGCAGTGAACACAGTCTCGACCATTTCTGTACAGCAGTAACAGTACCTGGACGCGCTAGAAGCAAGAGGTCACGCAGCAGCGCGGGAGGAAAGAAATGGACTTCAGGCATGATTCTGCCCTCTACCGCAACAACAACAACAACCACTACCTCATGTGGTACCAATGAAATCTCCATAGCTCCATCACAATGGAGCACAGGAGAAGATGAAGAAGATGATGATGGTGATGATGAAGAAGACACAGTAGAGGATGGAGAAGAATGGCAATCTGGCAACTTCTTCCACAAACCCAAACAAAGCAGGAAGTTGTCGTCTGGGTGCCAGCAGCAACAGCAGGATCATCATGGGGGAGCTGGAGATTCAGCTGCTGTGTTGCGATGCCGGCATTGCCAGACACAAAGAACGCCCCAATGGAGAACAGGACCCATGGGACCCAAAACTCTGTGCAATGCTTGTGGAGTGAGATACAAGTCTGGCAGACTTCTACCTGAGTACAGACCTGCTTCCAGCCCAGCTTACATTCCTCACAAGCATTCCAATTCCCACAAAAAAGTTCTGGAAATGCGGCGGCAAAGGGAACTGATGGAAGCATAAAACCAAAAGCACATTAGATTCAGACCCCACAGCTTCTTCGCCAGTCACAAAATGCAAGCATTGAATCTTGCATAGGTATCCCGCATTTTGCAACACAGAAGAAAGAAAGACAGACAGACCAGACAGACAGATGGGAAACCAACCAAAAACATAATCCCAAAAAGAAAAAAGAAAAACAGGATTTCTCACAACCTCAACACCGAATGTCAGACAAGGGGGCAAACCAAACAAAGAAGAGGCAGCAGCAGAAGAAGAATTTGTGACCAAAGAGTGTTTGTTTGTTTACTCTTGTGAAAGGGCTACAAGTACTCTCCTTCATGTCACAAGGAGCGAGCAATGATATTTGTAAATGGTGGTTCAAAAACTCCAAAGTAGCAAGCACTTCAGAGCAGCAACAGCAATTACAACAGGAACAGCAGCAGGAGCAGGGAGAGCAGGAGAGGCAAGAGGAGAGCTTGGAGAGAGGAGAGAGTTACAGCAGCAACAATACAGATTTCAGAGGAGCAAAAGAAAATTGAGAAATTTTCTTTGTCACTCATCATTTTGGTAACATGGTTTTTTAGAGTTTGGAATTGTGGTCGCAATTTGGAGGAGGAGGGATGACGTCCCCTCCCTCATTTCCTTCCTCTCTCCTTCCCTTGATCTCTACCCGACCCCCCACATTCAAATTTTGCTATGCAAAAAACAGTTTTAGAGATTTTTACTTTGCAGCCTTAAGAGTTTCAATTTGTTCTTATACCCAGCCCCCCTTCCCACCATCATTGCTCGAATTGGGCTCATTTGAAAATTTTCCACATTTTGTGTTGTTTCAACTCTGGCTCCAGATGATGTATAATCCAATTTGATGATTCATTGCTTCCAACATTTTGATTGAGTGGGTTAGTGTGTGCATGAGCAAGCTGAGTGCCATTTGATCATTCTTTATCTGATGTTTTGTAAATGCATTTGAGTCCCACACCTGGAGTTGTGTGCCTGGCTGCATGAAAGTGCATTGGAAATTTTGTGCAGAGGTGAAAAGAGGATTGGCTTTTTGTTTTTTTGCTTCTTGTTCCTGAATGAATGAAGTGCATTGGAAAATTTTGTGCAGGACGGAAGAAAAGATTCTTTTTAAAAGCTTCCTGTGTCTAGTTTCAATTCAAATGTTCACTTAAGTTTCTTCAGTGTACTACAGCTTCACTATCTCTGCAGAAGGAGATCACTAGCTCACTTGTTGTATATTTATTGTAAAGAACCATGTTCTCTCAGTTGGATACTGGATTTAGCTTCTGGCAGCTTGAGGGCTCTTTTTCAATCTCACTCGCTCAGAGTTGGACACTGGATTAAATGCTGGCAACTTGAAAGCCCTCTAGATAATATTGTCAGAAGTAAGACATGACAGACATTAAGGTAAATAGAGTATTGATGTGTTGGACAATGAAGACAGTTTCTAGCTACTACCACCAACTGGGCAGAGTACTGTGAATTATGAGCAAATGTGAGGGCCCCCTCCCCTCCTCCCTTTATTTATGCCAGAAGTATTGGAGGAAACAGAGAGATGAAATCTATATATACAATTAAATATTCCAACACCTTTCTATTTAATGGGCAACTACTGAGAGAGCCAATTCTTTGAATGAAATTCAGTTCATAAAGATTCCAGTGAAGTACACAAACACTCCTATGAAGTAGGTGACAAAAAGGATAGAAGGGTTTTAAATCAGACCATCAAGGAAGGCAGGAGAGTCTGTCTTCTCGTGTAGGCAGTCAGAGTCCTCATGTTTCCTCAATAATGGCCTGTTGAAACTGCCACACCTCCCTCTTGTCACACAACAATGTCTGACTACATGCCCACTCACAACACAGATTAACTGACAAGCCATGTTACAGACAGTACATTGGGTCAGGTGAAAAAGGTCATTACCCTTGGAGTTTGATCACAATCATATTAGAATAGGGTCAGGGCATCTACATTATGTACAAAGGTACATGACTAGCAGAATAATAAGCTGGTAGTTGGAATAGGTTTTTAGGTCATGATTGTATCCAATACATGGCCTGGGCACAAGTAACAATTTTCCAATACAAATTCTGAAATAGAAAAAGTCTTACAACACTAGTCAGACTTTAGCTGATCATCACAGATCATGAATGCTATTCTTTCACTAACAGTTGAACTCAAACTACAAGCCAACTCTCAGAAAAGGTACCGCACTACCCTCTAGAGTTTCAAACCATGTGCTCAAATTGACAACTCTCTAGATTTGCTCATTCTAATTTTTTACTACTCCAGAATCTTGTTTACAGATTCCTGTTGGACAAAGATGTGCTCTGAAAACAGGCCTTGACAAAAAAGCACAGAACTTAGTCCAGAACTTTCCAATTTGTGCCTCTACAACATGACTAATGTCAAGGTTTTGAGACAGTGCATTTGCCTTTACTAACCTCATCCCTCAAACCTTTTTTATTTTGGACAAATTACTTCTGATGTTGCTTAATCCTGCAAGAAGATGCTTCCACATCACTGATGCCAAATTGAAAACAACCAGATCTCCAGATCCATGTGCTGTCCCAGAATGAATTGATTCTGAGCTTGGGAAGTTGACATAACAATCTGTTCAACAAGCTGATTCTAAACAAAGGTGTATACCTCAAGGTTCTGAATGGCATATTGGCACACCAAGATGAAAATCAATGGAATTGTGAGAGGATTTCCTGTTAGAAGAGGAAGCTACAGATGTCGCACTATAAGCTAATGAAAGCATGACTTCAGACTGAATAATTTCCTCTGTCTTAATACTTTCAGCCAGACCTGGCTCAGCAACAATACATATCTACTGTCCTGTGTGGGCTGGCTGGCACAAAACCTAGCCAAGATTCTTTTAGGATTTATCTAGGGGACCTCTTGTACAATCCTGATCCTCTTGTACAAAAGGGGTAGAATTCATGCCACCTTCAGATTCAAGGACCTGTATGAGCTCTGAAGTCATGTAATTTCAGGACTGTGATTGCTGTTGGCTTCACATAAGAGAACAGGTTTGCATTAGAAACAAAATGTGAAATTCATGCACTTTCACAGAAAGAAGTTGGAAGCCAAATGCACCTGTCAGAACCTGAATTATGGACTCTCATTCTGTCTCAGCAAGAACAACAAAGAAGGTAATTACCATATTCAAACATTAATTGCGCTGGCATAATGCTCTTGAAATCCATCTTCTTCACAATTCTTTACTACAAATCCTAGTACTTAACACACTCTATAAAAAGCCTTTGTCTCTGATCTGCATTTCTTTAACCAAATCAAGTAGGTGACTCCATATTACAGATATTTCAATATGCAATGAAGCCATCAGAACAACAAACAATATACTTGAATTTCATGGCAAACAAGAACTCGATGATGCGTGCAACATCACATTTACATGAACAATACACATATATAATGATCGAGAAACACAAATTGTATGGAAGTCATACAATCTTGTAAAATGTATGCAGCAAATGAATAATCCTAAATTGTTCTTACAATCGCTAAAGTGCAATCTTTGTCGAGATGCCGGTACTAGGAGAAAGGAGTACCAGAGGCTTCAAACCAAGCAAGATCGCAGACAATGAATTACTCTTCGAGAAAGAAATGAGCGGCACAGTCAAAACAGCTGAAGAGCGAACTTGGTTCTTGGTTCTGCACACAATCCGATGACCAGAAAATGGAGTTTTGAATATACGAAAGTTTGCAACAAGCACCATAGGGAAAACAAAAAGAAAACAGAGAAGAGTATCTAGGTACCTGGCAAAACTCCTGGCAAGCTCGACACAACAAGAAGAGAAACTGGAAAGAAGAACTCCCGTATGTACACCAAACAATAATTCCCGAACAACAATCGTTCCACGAGTTTCATATCAAATTCACGAGAGGCGCAATCCGGAAATCTCAGGCATATGTGCATCGCATTATTAAATTGCTCGCCTGAATGTCTTGCTCCGCAGGCTCGCCGCATTCAGAGTACGCGCAGGGTGCTTCCGCACCCTACGAGCGTACGCGAATACGGGAAGATGGGCGTATCCGGATACGGGAGAATACGGGAAAGACGGGAGAACCAGAATACGGGAAGACGGGAGTACGAGAATACATGAGTGTATTAGCTACGTATCATACGAAAATACGTAAATTGCGATCTTGTACAAAATACGTAGGAGTACAAAAGAATTAGGTCTATAAATTAGAACTTGGAATCCCTAGGCAGTTTTAGGGTTCCCTCATGTTCCCCATAACATATGCGAACTTTATTTACCCTTGAGAACTTAGGGAACAACCTTGGCAGAAATTCTCTTATTCATAAAGTATCCACTACCCCTAACCTTTGCCCAAAAGTTTGGGAAAGAAGGTGGATGAAACCCAAAACAAAAGTTCCATCCCTAACCAAGAGTTCCATCCACTATGCATGCATGCATGGATGAATATATGAATATCAAACATTATATGCGTCACATCACTTTGATGCGTCATATGTGTAATAATGTCATTCTGATGAGTCATGTGTGTTATGTCATTTTGATGAGTCATGTGTATTACATTCATTTGCATGAGTCCTGTTTCATGGTCATAATTTTCATGGAAAATGTTATAAAGCTCTTTTTTGAAAGCTCTTTGGAAATACTCAAACATATAGTAGGTGATTTATTTTTTCTGCAAAAACATGTTTTTACATTAGAAAAATTTCTTTTCTCAAGTTTTTTTCATGGAAAAAGAAAAAAAATCAAAATTTTAGAAAAATCTTGCCACAAAAATAAATAAATAAATCACTGATTCCAGATGTTCACCATCCAAATTAAGAAAAAAATTCATGGCCACTTTTGAAAGAAAATTAGATTTTAATTTGAAAATTTCAGAAGTTGTATTAGTTGGAGTTGCAATTATAGACACTGCAAAACAAAAAGTGCCACCACATTGGATTTAGGATTGGATCCTACAATTTGAATCCTACAAATCCGAAGCTTGATATGACATGAATTGGTAAGACATGAAGTCAGGAAACTCTATGTCGAGGATGGACATAGGATATGAACTAGGTAACCAACAAGAGTGCATAGGTTACCATGAAGAGTTGAGGTGGTGACACACCTCTTGACTATCCACAATGTCATGTACAAATACATCATGCCTTACTACATTGAACTAGTCCATCATAGAAATGGATCACACATATTTGGTGTGTGTGTGTCCCATTGTAGTGTGGATACATCCATTACCTGATTGGGATTATTAAAAGGGGTGATGTCAAACATTGCATATGTCATCCCTTTTAGCATCTATCACATAGCAACATGGTGGCTGCCCCTTGAGCATCTTTGCACACGATGCACTTTAACCCGACTAAAATGTAAGCAAAGCATGGATCCATTCTACTATGAATGTGAGGGAAGTGACATGGTGCACAATTATGTGTATGATCTTTCCATATTTGTTTAGATTGTGTCCTTTCAACAAGAGTACCCTTGAGTCCAACATTGCACATATGTGTAGTATATTGGGGTAGCCACATCTAAGTCTACCATCACCTCCACCTTACTTCTAATAAAAGTTGGCAAAACTTGATCTCATCCATACAACAAGAAATATGGGGAGAAGGTGGCAAGACTTGCTTTGCTAAATCAATATCCCATGTTTAGCCATGGCAATTCCAAGTCTCAACTATTGTGATGTCCTTTTTTCATTTCACCTTTTTTTCCAACAATGGAAATAGAAACAAAAGTGTTTGCTAGGTTACCTACTACATTTTGAATGAATTTGGAAGGCATCATGGGTATTTGCAAGCTAAAGTGGATCAAAAACGACATGATAGGATTAAATAAAAGTACCTTTTATAATGTATTTTGACTATGATAAAGATGTGACATTGTTGGATGCCTAAATCACATCTATTTTTGTAAAAAATAACTTAGGACAATCATTGTGCTTATGTTTATATTCATTATTCATGAATATAAATTTTCATGTTATGAAATGGCATGAAAACTTGCATTTATGGTTCATCAACATGTAATTAAAATTTGGGTACAAAATAAATGTTGTTTAATGAGAAATTTTTGCTTAGCAAATCCAATGTGCATAATTTTGCAAGATAATTTCACTTCCAATGATTTAGATGAAAAATCCCTCCATCAGATATATTTAATCATTTTCATATCATTTTTTACACTCAACAACTATAGTTATTCAATGTGTGGAAATTGAATCCCTTTCTAATAATTTTGTGTTTTAATTTCTCATTGAGGTCTTTGAACTTGAGATGGTGTAAAAATAATTGTCCTTGTACATGATTTTATGGACATTTTAATATATAAATACCCTCATGGCCTTTTGTCCATTGCCTACTTGCTATCAATTCATTTCTAGTGATTCCAATGGCCTTTTTAGGATCACCTAAAAATGTGTTTATAATCCTTGGACAAGCTTCCAATTTGTCCCTTTGTAAATGTTAGGCCTTTAATGTCACATCCCCTTTATACATCCCTAGCATAGGATGGGACACTCCTTTTGCCTATCTTGGACTTCTCTTGAGGCTATTTGAAACTTGTATATCATATCTATTATGTGTCACACCAAAATGAGAAGTCTTGAATAAAATCATCTAACTCAATGGACTCACTCTAGCTAAAAACCTTCAATTTATCCAGAGCAGAATTGTAGCTACTTCTTTGTCTTTTCCAAAAAAGGTACAAACATTTCACTTTTTCCAAATTGTGAAGCCAACATTCATTAGGATATCCCACATTTCTTTTTCCTCCCTTGGTGTGTCTACTCCTTGTAGATCATCTACTATTATTGCCAAAGCTTGGGCAACCTTCTCTCCTCAAAATTGTATGGTTTTTGTTGTAACTTTAAAAGGGTACACGCTTACCAAATTGAACTATTGTAAGCCAAATTCTTGATCTTCAAACAAACCTCATTTTTGCAACATACCCTTCCTTGTAACTTGGTACATGGTTAAGGATATTTCCTAGTCTAGCAATGTTAAGGTTACTTTACCTCAAAAATTAATTGCCTTCTTGAGCCAACCAATTTCTTCCTTTTTGCCAAATGGCATGGAAAAGATACTTGCCACAAATATATTTAAGAAATGTTAATGAGAAGAATGGCAACCCGTGTCCTTCTCCTATGTGTTGTTTAGAAGCAAAGTTCATCAACCTTTCATTTATTACAACTATGGCTTCCCCTAACATTGCTAACATAATAGGTCTGATTGATATTACAAATGCATGTGTTTTAGGTTCCAGCATGTTATTGGAACTATGAGGGGGTGAATACTATTTTTTTTCAAAGGTTTGCAACTATTGTGTATAAACACTATGCCCACACTTGCACACAACATGAAGCCAAAGAATGTGCATGACTTTCCAACACCTAATCAACAACAAAATAAATGTATGTTTTCTCCCTTTATATTCATTTTTTTCATTGTTGTTGTAAGAGGGAAAAGAAAGAAAACAAGGTTGATTTTATTTTTTCTATTGAATACTAATGAGCTATTTAGTAAATAAAATTTATTTGCCTGACTTGAAAGTTTGTTTAACATCACTTACATAGCAGGTTTCATTGATATTACAAATGTGTGAATTTTTGGTTCTAGCAAGTAACTACAATTATTAAGGGGTGAATACTAATTGTTTTTAGAGGTTTCCAACTATTGTGCAAATAAACTACACCCACACCTGCACACAACATGAAATCAAGGAATGTGCATGACTTTCCAACAACTCTTTACCAACAAAAATACATTTGTTTTCTCCTTCTAGGTTCATCTTTTTCATTATTGTTGTAAGAAAAGGAAAAGAAAGAAAAGGAGGTTGAATTATTTTTTCTTGTTGAATATCAATGAACTATTTAATAAATATAACTTACTTGCCTAATTTGAAAGTCATATTAACATTGTTAATATATTAGGTTTGATTAATATTACAAAAGGATGGGCTTTTAGTTCCAACAAATAACTAGAACCATAAGGGGGTGAATATTGATTATTTTAGAAGTTTGCAACTATTTTGTAGAAACACTACACCCATGCCTGCACACAACATGGAGTTAAAGTGTGCACAACTTTCCAACAACTTTTCAACAATGAAAAAAATGTATGTTTTTCCCCTCTACATTATTTTTTTCATTTTTGTTCTCAAAGAAGGAAAAGAAAGAAAATGAGGTTTTTTTTGTTGAACATTGGTGAGCAATTTAATAAATACAATTTACTTGCATGACTTGAAAGTCTAATTGACATTGCTAATGTAATAGGTTTAATACAAATGTATGGGTTTTAGGTTCTAGCAAGTTACTAAAATTAAGAAGGGGTGAATATCATTTTTTTCAAAGGTTTGTAATTATTATGTATAAAAACTACACTTGCACCTACACACAACATGAAATCAAAGAATGTGCATGACTTTCTAACAACTCTTCAACAACAAAATGTTTAGTTTTTCCTTTTAAATTTCTTTTTCTCATTGTTGTTGTAAGCTCAAGGAAAAGAAATATAATGATGTTAATTTTATTTCTTATGTTGAATATTAGTGAACTATTTAGTAAATACGATTTAATTGTTTGATTTGAAATTATGATTGACATTGCTAATGTATCAAATTTAATTGATATTACAAATGTGTGGTTTTTTGTTATAACAAATAACTAAAGCTATTGGGGGGGGAGGGGTCACGCACTCCCAACTCCTTGAGGGACTCAAATGTGAATCTCAAATAGGAAATAGCAGAAGAATAAGGAGTCGGGGCACACTCCTTGGCTCGTAGCACTTTAAAGGGGTAGAGGGGCGTGCTAGAGCTCCGGGATGGGACTAGGAAGAGTTGACAAGCTTCACTCACTCACACGGACTTACACAAAACCAACACAAGGTGGCTAGTGCATAATTGGAACACCTTTGGTGCTAGGACGAACCACGAGCAACACGGACACACAAGACTCACCACGGCCTAGACTTGAGGGAAGCCACCACCTTCCCCCTTATAGTATACTCTGCACCTCTCCACAGGGCCGACATCCAAATGGTTTTTTGTCCCGGGACTCCCAAGTGGGAGTCCCAAAATCGCCAAAGTTGGGATTCCTGCGACTTTGGGGCACCATAACTTTGCGTGAAGACCTCTAATTGAGATGAGATCTAAAGAAAAGTTGTAGCCCTTGTCGAGAGCTTTCCAACAGTATGTCACACGCCATCTGTACGCATGGAAATCGGGTCGATTCCTGACTTTTAGTGGTCGGGAGTCAAACTGTCAATTTGACTCCCGACCCTTCTTTTGGCCATAACTTGTGTTTCAAATGTCCAAATGGGTGATGCAAGCCCATTTAAGATATTTAAGTTCCAAGAGCTTTCCATTGATATAAAGAACTTCTCAAGCCATTGAGTTTTGACCCCTCCAATCGCCCTCTGAAGATTCGGAAGTCCACCGGAACTCCAACTCCCAAAATGGAACTCCCTTGGGGTGTGAGAGTTCATTCCCTCACACCTTCTCACACTCCCGGGAGTATGTTGTGTGACTCCCGGCTTCCTTCTTGGCCTGCAACCTTGCAAACCCTTGCCTTGGTCGCAAGCCCAAGGCTAAGGTTGCAACAAGGGGGGGGGTGTTAAATATTGATTTTTTTAAAGGTTTACAACTATTATGTAAAAACAATATACCTAAATCTACACACAAGGTGAACTCAAAAATGTGCATAGTCCTTTCCAACAACTTTTCAACAATAACAAAATGTATGTTTTTACCTTCTAGATTCATTTTTTTCATTGTTGTGAGAGAATGAAATGAAAGAAATAGATCTTGAATTTTATTTTGTTTGTTTATGTTCAATATTAGTGAATTATTTAATAAGTACAATTTATTGAAACATAATTTGAATGTTTGATTGATATTACAAATGTATGGTTTTTTAATTCTAGTTAATAATTAACTATCAATGGGTGAATATTGATTTTATTCAAAGGTTTGCAACTATTATGTAAAAATATTACACCCACATATGTACACAACATGAATTCAAGGAATGTGCTTGATTTTTTCAACAATAACAAAATGTATGTTTTTCATTAGTGTTGTTTTAATAAGTTTCAATAGGATTGATTTGAAGTGCTAGTGGTCCATGCATGGTTAAATGCATCAATTTGCTGGGTATTGCAAGAATGGAATGTACCTCTTCAATCTATACATTCCAGTATCAAGTGCACAAGGTAGGTTATAGCAATTTGATAAGTTTGGAGTAGTATTATGGTGGAACTAATGGTGGAATGGCCTTCAAATGTAAGTGGTCAAAACCTAGTCAAAGGCATCCTAGTGGTGGCTATTGATCAACCACAAGAATGTAGGTTTACCCTTCCATTCATGTTTTTCATTAATGTTGTTCTAATAAGTTTTGAATTTTTTTTTAAATGATTTACATTTCAAATTATAGTAAATACAATTACTAGCCTGATTTGAAGGTTTGATTGAGATTGTTAACATATCAAATTTGATTGATTTTACAAATGCATGGTTTTTTGGATCTATCAAGCTTAATTATATATCAAAGGATGTCTACTGATTTTTTTTCAAAGGTTTACAACTATTATCTATAAACACTACTACTCTCCAACAACTCTTCAACAACAACAATGTATGTTTTTTTCCATCTTGATTCATGTTTTTCACTAATGTTGTTTTTAATAAGTTTTAAACATTATTTGTTTATAACATACATTACCAAACACAATATAACTATTTGATTACTTGAATGTATTGTGAGGGAGATAAAATGAGTAAAGAAAAAAGTTCATGAAAGGCTTTGATTAAAAAAACAAAATATATAGCTTGAGAATCTCTCTTCTAGTGAACATGAATGAAATTTGCATACATAAGTTGCTTGATTCAAATAAGTATAATTGACATTATATGTTTTTAAAGTCTAATTGATGTATTTGATAATTAGGTGGTTCAATAATGGTGATGACTTGTAACTCAAGATGGCAATGTTGGTAGAACACAAAGGGATCAAATGTGGGAACTAATGATGTGGAAATGGTCGCAAGTGTGGAGTGATATTGAAATGGAACCTAATGGTGTCTAGTGATGGGCAAGAGTGAAAATCATGTGTGCCCATGGAGTTTGGAGTGGAATGCAAGTGGCATGTGGGAATGATCACAGGTTTGGCATGATCTTATTATGGAAGCTTATGCTAGATTGACCTTGAAATGTCAATGGTCCATGCATGGTCAAATGCATCAAGGTGGTGGGTAGTGGAAAATTGGAATGAATCCTTGATCTACATTCCATTATGAAGTGGGCAAGGTAGGTTATAATGCATTTGATTGATATTGTGGTGGAACCAATAATATTGTCATTGTCAAATTATGTGGTTGAAGCATGTTCAAGGGGATTGGTGGTCACTAAGGACCAAGTTGGGGTGGAAAAGGGAAATGCATATGTGGCAAAGGCCACCCAGGTTGGACTTGAAGTGGAGAATGAAGGCACAAAGGTGGCAACCCCACAAGAGATTGATCATGATGCCAAGGAGGGTGGGGAGGCAACAAATGTGGTTCATGATGAGGGGCCTCCACAAGGAAAGGGGGATGACCATGGGCTAGAATTCACAAACCAATATAGCATTGACCTTGCCTTGCCATGGGATGCACAACCCAACTAGTCAAGGATACCATCTTGCTTCTTGTTGCAAAGACCCAACCACTAAATGGGGGAGACCTTGACACTAGTTAGGGCCACCAACTTGCCTTTTGGTACACAAACCTTACCACATGTTGGCATCTTGCTGCTAATTAACAACACCTTACCTCTTGATGGGGGTCTTATAGATAAGATTCTTGAGCAAAAGGAAGTGAAGATGGACATGGCGCATGTGTTGAGTTGCCCAACATGATAACAAAGGATCTCCAAATAACAAGATGGAGACCCTCTAGAATTTACATAAGCCCTCTAGTTGAATACCCAAATGTGTTTCTTGCATTGGTTCATTACACATGTTATGAAAACAAAAAAAGTTTGAATGGCTAGTTGCCATGTATGTCTATGTTTTGTTAATATATGTGCATGCTAGGTGGGAAGATGTGGGGATTGTTGACATATTCCCATATGATCCATGTATGGGAATGTGGGAATAGGTTATGTTATCACCATGGCCTTTATTTACAATGTTGAAATGTCATGTTCCACATGTGGAATTCTATTCACATTTGAATGGAATTTATGTGGAGCTAAATTGAATCCAAAATGTAATTTAGGTGGAACCACAATAAGCTAGATGTAGGTTGCAATTGGAACCAAAGTTCAAATGTCATGTAGCATTTCTAAGGTCTCATATTTCTTATAAGATCTAGTGAGGTGGAATGTGTGTGAAACCATAAATGGTCAAAAGTGTATTGCAAGTGTGAATACAATGGAATTTAAGTGGCATGTACAACAAAATTCCAATGGACAATATGTGGGATGTGATCAATGGCACCATAGTTCAAATGTTGTGTCGTAGTTGGGAATATTTTTATGAGATCGAAATGAAATGTGTATCCCAAAGTGAGTCCAAGCTGGAATTCCAATAGAGCCATTTAAATAAAGTTTATGTGACATGTAAATTATGGAACCCGGGTGGATTATACCTATGGGGTATGAATGGCACCAATGTTGAAGTATCTTGTATCTTATAAAATTATGTCTTATCATGAGGTTTAAGTGGAAAAGGTTTGGGGAGAACATGAGACCACAATGGGATGAAAGTGGTGCCAAAGTGGATTCTAAGTGGTGTGTACATGGAACCCCAATGGATTGTAAGTGGGGTGTAAGTGCCACCGACCTTGGTCACACTTGGGGAAGTTCAATGAACCCTATATATATAATGTAGGCCTACCACCTAGCCAGAGTGGATTCAAAGTGTTGCATTTGGGTGGAGTCGAAATGGAATGTATGTGGAGCCAAAGTTGAATTGAAGTGTCATGTAAAATGTTGGGAACTTGGATAGGGTATGGGTGTAATCTATGTGAATTCATAATGGATCCATATAGTGCAAATGGAGCCAAGTCAAACTAGGTGCCCAATAAATTTGTAAAATGACATTGGAATTATGTAATTCCATATGGTGTAAGCATGGTGCTGATGCTTGACACCTTGTGGGGTGGGACAACAATGGTTGTCATTAAGAAATTAGGCCATCTAATTGGTATCATGATATAACATTTGGTGTTTCTTGTAATTATTTCATGGCCAATTTTCAATTGGTATGTCCCTTTAGTTGGGACTAACTTAGAATTATGGACATGTGTTGTTTTAACATGGAAATTATTGAAATGTTATTATCCAAATTTGGAAGTCTAGTGAGCTTTTAATGGAATGTAAGTGGACATAAGGTGGTTGGAAATTGTAATGCATATGGAGTGAAAGGGGGTTACACATTGTAAATGATGTGTAAGTGGAACCAAAGTTGAATGCACTTGGTCAATGTTGGATTTTACATGGATTTTGGATGGAATTAAAATGCACTTAGAGTGGATCCAAGGTGTGATCTAGGTGGAACCAAAGTGAAACATAGGTGGAATTTAAGTGAAATAAGAGTGGAAATGAGGTGGGGCTATAAATGTAAACAATATTGTTTTACAAAGATAGTTGTTAGTAACCATGCATGGTAGTACACATGTAGTTGAAATCTTCATTCATTAGTTGGTGTATGTTTGTTGATTGATCATTTTATGATATGTTGATAGGTCTAGTTGGGACTAATCTAAAGTGATTTTCATTGGCTTCAATTTACATTGACATTGTTGAAGTCTTTAAAATTTGTCATTTTGATGTAGGTGTGGGGGGGCTATAAGTGAACCTTGAGTGGATCCAAAGTGGGATGTAGGTTCATCCAAACTGAAATACAAGTGGGTTGTAAGGTTCACCAAAATAAAAAGTAGATGGGTTTTCAACAAAGTCAATGTGTTGCATTTGATGGGCAATTGTCATTAAGAAAGCAAGGACGTTTAGTTGTTATGGTAATGTTGATGAATTAGTGGGTCTTTATGTTGGATGTTTTAAACACATCAATGATTTTTGTATTTATTTTTTACAGCAAATTACCACCTACATCCAAAGGTAAGGTGGAGGATGGGAAACATATAGACGCCAACAAAGGGAAGGGACAAGACCATAACACAAAGAATTCTCTATCCATATCTAGGGCTAAATTTGATAACATGAGTGACCTCGTGACACCTGGAGACATAAAGGTACTTTCTACATATGTCACACATCCATGTGACAACCAAGAGCCAGATACCCACTTGGTGGGATATACCATTATTGATGTGGGGGTTATTATGCCTAATAGTTAACCTCAACCTAGTTTACAACAAAGGAAGACTAGGCTGGCAACCAAGACCAAATCAACATCAATCTTTGGTGGTGTGTGACATTTTGGCCCCACCAACAAAAAATAAATTGCAATTAATTAGTAATTTAAATCCAATAGGAGACATATTGCTAGTTTTTGGTGGGTCCAAGTAGGTTCATCTCATTAGTGGTATTGTAATTAAATTGATAATGGCTACATCCCACTTACAAGAAAGAAGCCACTACTATTCAAGGTTGATGCGAAGAAGTAGAAAAAGCTAGTTGAAACAAGTATATGTGGAAGTAGTTAGGCATCAAGCCCCCATGCTAGCATTTCAACTCGCCAAAGAAATAACAAAGGGGTGTTAAAGTCAAGTTGGGATGGTTACAAAAAACTACCCAAGGGAATACCCTTGGCCCATACTAGTGTGCCATGAGTTAATGATGTGAGTACTTGGACCATTTATTTTCCAACTTAGTTAAGGCTAGGCTATGATGATGCTAGATTGTTGTGTTCATAACACAATGTGCAAGTGTGCCTTTTTTTAGGTGTGTGGTTGTAGGCTCCATTGAAGGTTGGCAAAAAATGCAGCATCTTCCACCCCAAGTTTAAGGGGAATGTGGTTGGAGAAGGCATTGTATGTGTCAACCATGCATCCAAGTGGTCTAGGAGAAGCTCTTTTGCCCAATTGTGTGGGCTAGGTAGGTAAATGGTCATGGTGACCAAGGTCTACAAGCCCAATGTCAAGTTCATGATTAAAGAACTTGAGCAAAACCTAAATGTCTAAACTATGGATGAAGCATGTGTGCCTTCAATGGCCAACAAGAACTACATCCTATGGGGATGCAAATGGTTCCTAGATAATTCTAGTAATTAGGTGTATACCAATGGGCAACATTAATTAGCATGGTATAATTTGACATGAACAATTTTACATCAAGTTGACTTACACAAATTTTGGACATCATGACCACATTTTCATTTTTAAATGTAGCACAAGTGGACTTATATTTGTGGGCTACATGACCATGCTATCATTTTTGTTTTTGCAATGTAAGTTAATTTTTGAATGAAAATTTTCTAAAAAAATCCTTCACATGTTTGGGTACAATATGCATGATATTAGTTAAATAAAATGGACCTTCAACTTTTGACTAATGATGTAGTGGTATAAGGCATGGTGGTGCACTCCATTTGAAAAATTCATGGGCAATATTACAAGCATACACCAAAAAAATGACTTGAATTGTTTTAACTGCCCAAAAATAAAATCCCTTAATTTTTTTCACAAATGCCTATTCCACTAGGAAAAAAATGGTGGCACTAAATCCACTAATGAGACTTGCCCGAAAAATTTGTGGCACTTGGCACATTCCACTTTGTAGTGGTTGCACCTAATTAACTTATGCTTTTTATTTGAATTATTTAATATTAATAAATTACTTAAAACATGTGGCACATTCCACTAGATCCATTCCACTTGGGGGTGACATGACTTATTCCACTCTCACATTCCACTCAAAATGCCCCATTCCACTTTGGGTTTTCCATTATACTAGAATTGGCACATTCCATTAAAAAATGAAGGGAATGTGAATAGGGTGCAATCTACTATAGTGAAAGTTGAACTTGGGTGTGATTGAGATTAAAAGTGGGAACCTATCCTTGGGTGTGAATTTGGTGAAGTTGTGACATGAACAAGGTGAATGTAAAAATGAAGACATTTAAATAAAGTTCAAAGAGGTGAAGGTGAAAGTCATTAACCCACCACCCTCCAAACACCTCTACCCAAAAAACCACCTCCATGAACATAAAACATATGATACCCACCATCATTATCATTGGTTTTGTAATCATCCACATTGCTACCTTTCTCACACCCATGACAACATGCACATATACAATTAGGTTATCCTTCTTACTAGCCTCGTGGTATTTCACCCTTCTCATAACATTTCAAGGGCAAATAGTCACAACCAAGCTTTAAATAAATGTTTTCCCTTTGTAACTATGCACTTTAGACTAAAATTGACCTTCCAATCACAAGGTTCGTGATCCACCCAATGTTCCCAAGTCCTTATTAGTGGGATTATCTTGTTATAACTAAAAGCCTCAATTTGAAATAATTATAAAATTTAAGAACCTCAACCTAGGTCACATCTTTTAGTTCTTATGTTGTAGCTTGGTGAAGCATAATAATTTTTTCCAAGAGTCCAATTCAAAAAAAGATAGTAGTTGTATGCGAACCTAGTTTGACTAATCGACAATCCTACAACCACCAATTTTCATTATAGGCATGCACTAACCATCTATATTCCAAACATATATATATTGTCAAAAATGAACATAATCACTTGCAACAACCATAATGATTATAGTTGTTGTCCTTATAGTTACAACTTATCAAATTACTCCTTCAACTTGTCTTTGTGCCTCCATTAATGTTAGGTTGTTTTGAATCTATTGGTGAATATGTGTTAGATTCTCATGCGATGTTCATGGATTTGGAGCCTAACATAATGGCCAACGTGCAATTGGGACCATATAGTAGAACTTTGAACTTGATAATGTTTTGTTTGGATGGACTAAAGTTGGAAACAACTTTGCCAAAGTCCATGGATTGAAGTTGCCAAACCTATCTCATCAACTAACTAGCATCAAACCCCTATGCAATAGGTGATTAAACTCAAATGTCATTTGAGGTTTGATCATTGCGATATCTATTGCTTCTTCAATAGTTCCCTAATTAGTTGTGTCACTACTTTGGAGCTAAATGGCCATGCCCACTTCCAATTTTAATCACTCTTGAAGAATCTACTCCAATTGTAATTTTGGTGTGATTTGTTTTCAACACAACTACAACTCAATTACGACTTGGGTTCTGCTCCTTTGCAACTTGGGTGTGACACCTATGTAATTTAAATGTGATTCAAAATTATGACATGTTTGATTCCTTTATAACTTGGTTGCAACACCTTTGTAACTTGGGTGTGAAGCTTTTGCTACTCAATTGTCATGTGTGTAGCGCTTCCAATTGTAGGATATTGTTACAACCCATTTGTGACCAACAAAGTCAACTTTACAACTTTACTGCAATTCCATTGTAATGAACAACAAATCCAATGCTTGGATTATAATTAGATGCAATGGCCTAACAACCAATCTAGTTATTTGTTATGACTCTACAATATAATTTAATTTAGAAGCCTTTCCATACTTTCATAATTTGTAAAGAAATCAAACAACTATGAACAACCCTGTCAATTCAAGCAATTTCAAACATTATGATCCCACACCTATCTACACAACCCAACTACAAACAATTTGTTGATCCTTACAATGGATTGTTGATTTCACCATTCAAACCAATACTAGCAACCCAAGCATTAGATTGCCTATGCACTTAATTGCATCAAATATCTCTAACTTAAATATAGTCAAGCAATCCTTGCTTCTATCAACCTTTTTAAGACCACAATGTCCACATGCATCCATCTTTCCAAGGAACAATGGGAAACAACTTTGGCATTAAAGTTTGGTTACTTGGACATCCATTGAAACCCATTAATCATGACATGGGTTAGAATGAAATTTAGGCATGACCTTCTTATGTAAATAACCATCAATGTGACTATGTCCCCCTTCCATGAAAAGGTCTAATCTAATACCTTTAACAACAATAAACATGCACATCATGGTTTGGCATCACTTCAAATCCTAAATTAATTGGTCTTCAATAGGTATCTAATTCATGTTAGTTTTTTAATTTGGAAAATTCTTGGTGGATTTCTAGCTCAAGGTTTTATTTTATCATAACAAAAAAAACCCCAACCCTTATTTGACCCTATGCTACTCATTGTTTAGCTTACCGAACCTTTATACCTATCTAGAAAAAAAGTCTCAAGACAACATGCTTCACATGCATTCTTCATGGGCAATTCAATAGACTAATCCTAGATCCACAATTAATGGCCCCTTAATAAATTATAGTATTTTAAAAACACAAAACATGGGCCTTGAACATGGGTTAGATCTACCTAGATTAGCTCCTCACATAGCCCCATCAATGCACAACTTCACATCTATAATGAATAAACCGTTATAATTAGGTGTCTACCTATTGGTATATTTTTCAAGTTAAAACAAATAAGTGTTACAATCACATGGATCACTTGCTACACATAATCCAAGTCGAACCTATGCAACACATAATGTCCATAATATAGGCAAGTGGGCAAGAACCCACTTCTCACCCCATGAAGCTTAACTTGAAAAAAATGAGTCTTCCAACATAATCCTTGCATTTATAGGAAAATGCTCCTAGATAAATAAAACAACCTAATCACTAAATTGTCCATGGATAAAACAAACCTCACTTTAGATGCCTTCCATCCTCAAGGTTCAATGGGTCATGACACCGTGGTTAGTATGATTATATAAAATCATGACAACAATAACCAACATGCTTGAGCTAGTTATTAAACATAACCAATTGTGTAGGAGTGCCAAGCTTATGAATTATTTAGGACACTATGTCTTATGAGGTTCAACCCACCAACAACCACAAATGTGCAAAATTCTATTAAGGTTTGAAAATGTCAAGCAATTGTAAGATATGTGATATAATTGGGGAGATATTGTTCAATGGCATGTTGTCATGTTAACAAGATGTTCTTATAATTGATTATGGAAGGGAAACTTTACCTTGCACATTTGAAGTGTTTTGTGTGGGGTAAGAACATCTCCATTACACCTTCTAAAAGGCATGTGAATGACATCATGGCAAGCCCAATTGTGGGCTCTATCAAAACCTTATCCTAGCACCATTTCTTACTTGTAAACCATGCAACCAACATCACAAAAAAACCCACCAAGCCTTGCATTGTAATGCATAATGTTAGGTTTTTCTACTATGGATAGGTGATTGTGCATGTAAAAGGACTCTCATCTTTGTGTGCGATCCATGTTGTTCTTGTTGTCCTTGTCACCATGGCAACACAAGATACAAAACTTGGAAGACTGAAAAAGGGGGCAATTTTAGTGGCAAAGGAAGAAAAACAAAGTTCTAAAGGATATAGTGTTTCATGTCTCCCAAGATCCAATTGTTAGATATGGGGGAAAAACCAAGTTTTTTGAGAATGCATAACTTTACATTACAACAACAACAAGCCTTTTGGTTGTGGAGAATACCCAACTAGGAGCTTGGAGACAAAATGAGGCTTGATAAAAACATGATGTTTCCAAATTTTGTGATAATTATCATGTTGTTTTGCATTGAATGATAATGGTGTTTGTAATGAGAATGTTTTTCACAAAGCTTTGGAATTATACAAGTCCAAGCACATGAAGAATGCATCCTTTGTGCTCATTCATTATTCGTTGATCCTCTAATAATATACCTTCACTAGTAGAAATTATGGGTTTTGCAACTATCATTTGCAACTAAAATTCAATTGCATGTGACATTATGTATGCAACATGTATATATGAAGTTAATATCGTGTTCATCCATACATACCAATTCAAATGTAGATGCACATTATATGCAACTCTCCTTGCAACTACAATGCAATTAATCAATGTATGACAATGTTTAAAAATTAGACGAATTACTTGTGTCACTTTTTTATTATTTTTGTGTTTTCAAAATTAAAAATTCATTGGATTAATCTCAATTATCAAAGTTTTTACCACTAGGATGATGACAAATGGCACACTATGGAATGTTCATTGATCATTTGACATGTCCCCATTTTTAAACACCAATTATATGGTGACATGTGGCAATTAAAGCCCACTTATCTTTTTTTTAAAATATTAATTAATGAAATATAGATCGTCCAATTTAGGGTTAATAAGATGTTGACACATGGTGCCTAAGTAGGTAGGTAATTATTACACCTTACTAAGTAGGTAGGTAGGCTTAGGCTAAATAGGTAGGTTTTTAATTATTTTATTTTATTTTATTTTTGGGTTTAACCACTTAATGAAGGTCAAGGTTTTTTTATTAGTTCATTCCCAATGGCATTTGATACTAGGTTTTTGAACATAGCTATTGCACCTACTTATATAGTGTACTTGAATTGTATTGGAAGCCAAAAGATATGGGATAAAAAATTCCGTTGTAAACATCATCAACTTAGTTGCACATTAGATGCAATTATTGTATTAGTACTTATGTTATGTACTAACCTAGTTTACTTACAAGTTGTATATCAATATATTATAAATAATAATAACAACTAATAATAAAATTAATAGTAATTATTCATTTTCAGTAGTAATATTAATTATTATAATTATGATTATATTTTAAAAAATAATTATGATTACTTATAATGATGAATAATTAATATTATTTCAATATTATTACTTAGCTTAAATTAGTAATTAGCTTAGGACGTTTGAGTACTTGTAAGTTAACTAGTGTATCATACTAGCCATAAGTATATTAACATAATTTTATTAAGTAATTATATATATATATAATAAATTTCTATATAGTAGCTATAATTACCTATAATATTTAGGAATTAAAAATTATAATACTAATTAATTGTGAATAATAATAATAATAATAATTTAATTTAATTTAATTTTAAAAATAATAATTCTTCATAATATTAACTATTCATATTAA
>Ga0209208_10003334_pt1 | contig 23044 bp, 19 predicted proteins | sample S1TSphfallax_3_FD_187694 | JGI IMG/M metagenome (GOLD analysis project Ga0209208, IMG submission 187694) | Host-associated microbial communities from peat moss isolated from Minnesota, USA - S1T2_Fd - Sphagnum fallax MG (SPAdes) (version 2) | ecosystem: Host-associated > Plants > Peat moss >...
CCTAAATATCCAATGATGACAATTTGTTGAAAAAAATAATATCCACCTAACACTAGTCTTTTTTTAGTTTTTATATGCACTAACTATATGTTATCTTTCATTATTGTATATGATAACCAATTGTACCCAACAAACAATGTTATGTAAAATGTATTGTGTGTGTGCAAATCTATTTATGAAAGAATGTAATTTGTTTGTTTTGTTTGTCACGTTAAAATTTCCCAAACCATGACACCTTTTTTTTGCACTATTGGAAATGTTGGAAACCCTTGATGAGTAGGACACCAAGTTGGTTTCATAATGTTTTAACCTATGTTGGTTTAGTATCAACTTATTAGTAGTAGTTGGTATTATGATTACAATTGCTACTAATATTGACATTTTAAAAAAAAAACATTACTATAGTATTAATATTGGCTATTTAATTTTTTTTGATACCAACTTAGTATTGATATTAGGTTCAATACTAATTTAGGGCTGGTATATGGTAGACATGTGCTTGATATATTGATTGGTATGAGATTGATAGTTCATCAAGTTGCTACTAGCTAAAACTAGTATTAAACTAATACTAGACTTAGGTCATACTAGACTAATTTGGAATTTGATATTACTGATAATACTAATAATATTGATGCCAATCTTTGACCCTATATGCTAAACCAACATTGGTTTCGACCTTCGGAGGAAAAAATTATTGAATATTGAAAAAAATCATTAAATTTACACATGGGAATATGGATGCACATTTGATATTATTGGAAAGCTCTTAGTGAGTAGGATCTAATGAAATTGATTTGGAAATTTCTAGACCTAGGGTAGAAGAGATATTTAATTTTGAGTATTTTTTGTCATTGAAAATTCAATTAAATTACAATTTTTATTTTTTTTTGGAAGGCAAAATTAGTTGGGTAACCAGTTCACACTTGGGCCCAAATGAGACAAGGCTACTACACTAGTTAGTGATCATGAAGCAAACAATGTACCTATATCATATGACAACACTCGAAAGTCTATGACTCAAATAACATGACCCACTCCTAAATTCACCCTCTCTTCACCCAACTCTTTTTTATCCACAACATCCCTTCTTCTTCACTCTCTCAATGTACCTAACTCTAATACAATACACTAGTATACCAATTCCACTTGGACTTTTTAGGTCAAATGAGTAGGTTAACCCTCCCCCCCACACACACCTTACCTTTTGGGTGTAGCATGAGGTAGCCTAGTCAAGTGTGGATAAGTTCAGTATACAACTGATCTGCTTTTCTGGGTCTATTGTTGTTGTACAATGTGGATTGTTTGTTGCAATTTTTGCCTAACCCAAGGCAAGGACATTGTGTTTACATTCATTCTAGAGTATATTATAGTAGCTTAAGGGATTGTAGGTTGAATACAGCACCAGTTCTGGATAAGGTCCTTTCTTGTATGTATGTATGTATGTATGTATTTTGTTATGGCTTTTTCTTTTGGGGAATAGGGCTTGAATAATGATACCATTAGCTTGCTTTTGGTGATTGCGTGAGATCAATAAAAACTCTCGAAAAACTTGTTTTTGAAGCTTTGGTTGTTGCATGCTAGCTAACACGTGTTCTTGTGGAGGCGAGAGTTCTTTGGAGTTCTTTGGATGCCAGTCCATCATCATGACTTTTTTCGTTAAAGTCGTTTTGTATTTTGTTCTCATCTTCTTGTTCGTGATGAGAAGAAGGTCATCATAAGTTGTTAGCCAAACCTGTCGATCCCACCCAAGGAGTGAGTTTTCATGTACACAAGTTGTTGGATTGAATTCCCTCTTTTTTTTAAAAACTATAATTTAAAGCAAGTTTTTCTCACATGTAAACTAACGACTTCTGCGGATTGTTGTCTTAGGTCTAATTGGAGGGTTATTTTAACCCAACACATTTTTTAAAATGCTCTTTGTGAGACAATTTGAACAATGGAATGTCCATTTTAGTTAATGTGAATTTTTTTTTTTAATAAAAAAAAAACACCTTGCATGTTTTACCCATGATGATACCCAACGTATCACGGGAATATTTTATTAATTTTTTTGACACAAGTCTTTAGTATTTAATTATTCTAGCATACATCACATGTTGAAAGTGTTTTTCTTTAAAAAAAACAAAATCCTTCTTCGGTGAAATGGGTACTCTCACAAATTAGGTTCAAAACTAGGTGTGAAACTTAATTTAATTATTTCTAACCCACATCACACCCTTGAAAGTGTTTTTCTTTAAAAAAACAGAATCCTTCTTGGGTGAAATGGGTACTCACAAATTAGGTTCAAAACTAGGTGTGAAACTTAATTTAATTATTTCTAACCCACATCACACCCTTGAAAGTGTTTTTATTAAAAAAAGAGATTTTGTTGGGTGAAATGGGTAGTCACCAATTAGTTAGGTTCAAAACTAGGTTTACTTTTTAGGGTTAAGAGTTGAATGAGATGGCAAAGTAGATTACTATTGTCTAGAGTCCAAATGGATTGTACCGACAAGAGGATAGGATATACATGATATGATATGGTCAGTTCCCTAAACCCTAATCTCCCATCCCTTTTCCTCCTACCACCACCAACTTCTGGCCCCCCAAAAAGCCAAAAAAGACACATGAGTCAGTGCTCTAAGTATGCAGAAAGTGTGAACATCCAGTTACACTTTTATTGACCAAATGGTGGGCTTTCTTTGAAACACCAGCTCACCCAATCCACCTACTTTCACACTTTTTCTTTCCCTTTTAACTTATATACAAGTCCATACAAATCAATCCAAAATATCAAGCCACAATTTAGTTCTATATATATATATATAATTAAAAAAAAAAATTCTATATATATAGCAACGACCATTAATAGTTTTGGATTGGGTTTGGTTTAGCTCACAACTATGTTAGGAAATAGTGTCAATTCATAAGTCCCAATAGGTGTCCCTTGTACTTTGTCAATAATGTTAAGAGCATTTCCACCTACAACAATAGTGAAATGGTTTTTGATCCAATTGTTAACTCATGTTTAGTATGGTGACCAAAAGAAAGCAAATGGAGGCAACATAGGATACAATGATCAAAGAAGGCAAGCAAAAGCAAAGATACAATGATCGAAGAAGAAGGCAAATGGAAGCAACATTCAATGATCAAAGAAGGTAAATGGAAACGACATGAACAAAATGAGTTGGAATTGTTTTTGGGGAGGAGGGATGGGGACGGGGTGATGAAGGGCATCCAAGTTTGTAGTGTTCATATATGGTATGTAATAATCATCTTTTTATTGGCAACATTTTGGGAAAATAAAATTTTTCAAATGAAATGAAGTGATTTTGAAGGTTTTCAATTGCTAAAAATGAGGAAAAAATAAAATTGTTAGATTTTTATATTTGGTGTTTTTAGTGTGTAGTCAAAAGAAGGGTGATTAATGACTTCATATATGGTTTATAACCAGATTTGGCTAAATCTTCTTGGGGATGATTGCGACCTTTTGTACATCTTTCTATGGATGAACACCACTTTGGCTACAAACAAAAATTCCTTAAAGAAAACACTAGTATGGAGATAAGTATGAATGACTCAGACAAATGACACTAATCCTTTCATTGTATCATAGTACCTTGACCAATTCAGCAAAAAAATGTTGAATAATTATTTAAAATTTGAAATCTTAACTTTGGCACTTGGTTTTTTAATTCTGAAATTTTTGTCAAGTAATGGTTATATAAAATAATAAACAAGATTGTGCCATTTTTACAAAATAGTCCTAGAGCATCTAAACTGCTTCAGTTTTAAGTCATTGTGAAGGATGCTCTATGATTCAAATCCTAACAATTGAAAATTTTAATTTTATTAAAATTTTAGCACAAATAATAAATAAAAATTTAAAAAATGTTTGGCAAAATGAAAATAATTTAATTTATGTTGAAATAGTAAACGTATTATGGTATACACATAGCACACTTGTAATAACTAATTTAATGAACTTACCAAACTTGTGAGGATCAAGGTGATTTGTTGCAAAGAAGCTACGTAACAAGTCACATGACATAACCAAATATGTAATAAAGGATGCACCCATCCATCTATCCATCCATTTGTCTATATTTATATATTTGTTTATTTCTTTCACCATTGAATAATTCAGAAAATCAAGTCCAATAAATAGGAAATTTTTAGAATTGTACAATTGATAATATGGTTAACTATAATTCAATATTTAAAAAATATAATGTTGAGAAGAGTGTTTATTGGGTTGTAACTAGTGTTGCTGAGTTCTTGATTTAAAAAAAAAGAACCTTTGGTTTTGATTTTGAAACTTTTGAAGTTTTTGATGGAACTTTTGGTTGATTTTTTGAATCTCTAAAACTTCCAATGTCGATCCTTTTTTTACAAAATTGAAAATAAATTTTGTTTAAGATCAAGTTTAGTTCCATTTTAACACAATTAAAGCTTTTTTGTGTGGTAGTATTAGTTTGTGCAACAAATCCACACCATCCAAGATAGAAATTATGTAATATTAATTATGTGCAATCAATTAAACCTAAGTACTTGCCTAGGAAATAGGGTCAAGCTTTTTTATTAAAAAAATTGTACTTATCTACCTAGAGAACTTAAACTTGAATAAAAAGAGGACAACATTCTCAATTCACATTCTAATTCAATTTTTAAAAAGGTCGATTCCCTTGTCCAATTCCAACGACAATTCTGGCAAAATGTTGAACTTTTAGGTATGAGAGTATTTTGTAATTTGGACCTAAAAATTGCTTAAAAAAAATAAAAAATCTGGAAACATTAGTCATAACAACATGTTTTTGGAATGAACAACTTATACAAATTTAAAATGTTTGACAAAGAGAAGGTTGAAATGGATTTATGCTACTACATATTGGTGATAAGATGCTAAAGAGAAGTGTTTATTACTTGAATTGTTACAATGGTGAGAAACATGTTCTTGAGGCAACATGGTTACCCTAAACCTAAAGTTTTAAACCCAATTGGCGAAGTAGTTTGGTCCTTATCTCAATCCTTTATGGAGAATTGACTTTTAGATTTTCATGATATGATGATGTCCAATCTTCTAGGGCTAATTAATTTAGTGCACTCAAGCAATGAATTGCTTTATTTTACTTTCTTTCTTTGGTTATCCTTTTTTAAACTATAAAATTATATGTAAACTTATACCCAATCCAGCCCTTGTTTCACTCTCATATGGTCCCCTATTTGGGATGGTTCAACTTATAGGAAATTTAATTTACTTGGGGCAATGGCACATGACCCACTATAGGTTATGGAGGTTTTATGGTCACACACCATATTATGCACGAGGCTATTTGTAGGTTCAATGGGGAAGGTTCATCAATTAATCTCAAGAATTACTTTGTTCAAATGGCATGCCTCTCCTTTGAAACATACGGTTTATTTGAATAATATACTATGAGTTGAGAAGAATAAAAGTGAAAAAAGGAAGTTTCTTGTAATGGCTCCAAATATTCCAACAAATCCATTTTCATAAAGCTTGTTTTTTCTTTATTGAAATATAAAGTTGTTGAGAAAAAATCCATCAATGTTTGGGTCCCTTCCATGATTGACAATTCTACATGTACAAAGGGAAACTAAGGTGCTTTTCGTGGACAAATATATTCTTCTTGGATAGGAAATGGATTTTTGGGTTTGTAGTTTCTAGAGACACAATAAACTTTTCACTTTTATCTTTTCCTTATGTCGGGAACATAGAGGAATGACTTTTGGCCATCTTGCAAAATGCTAACAATATTTGCTCATATCTTAAGCTTCAAATGGTCAAAGTTACGACTTTTGGAACTACAATTGTGTATGTGAGAGGAAGGGAAAAAAAACATGTGAAAAGGGAGGAAAAAAACATGGTGGGAAAAACTCTTTACACTCTTTACTCTACAAGAACATTGCTAATTCTTACATCTACACTTAATTTCAATCATTTTCAAGATGCAAACAAAATCTCTTCACAAAAAGAAAACCTCACTCCCCATATTTTGAAAATATTGTTGAAAGGTCTAATACACCATTTTGGATTTCCTTCACGTGAAAGAAAGGACTTGACAACATTTTATGTCAATAAATGTTAGATTGGGCATCAAAGGGACTCTAATCCCTTGCTTCCCCCCCTTCCCCTAGTTCCACGCCCTTCTCACATCCCCAAAACAATAGAAAGATGGTGTGTACAATGGATAGGTTGGAGCAACAATATCACAAGCTTGACATACTTGCCATTGAGTGCTCAATTGGCTAATATACTACATGTGTTGGTAACCAATCCATGTGTCAAATTTTCCCTTTGACTTTCGGCCTCTCAATTTGGTCTAACATGTTTAACCATTATTTTTGGACAAATATATATTTTTTACCATTTTTTTGGGGAAATTGAGATTTTTTTCCCAATATAAATTCAAGTAAAATTCCATTCGTGGGAACAATTGACCACTATATATATATATATATATATATGATTAAAAAGAAAACCCCTTGAACATGTTTGTGGAAAATTTCTTTTTTCATATTCTATTCCACCTAGTTTCCTATTTAAATTTGAATATTGATTATATAAAAAAGGCTTTAAATGGAACGAACGTGGCAAAGTGCACAAATTGTCGAACATGAAACACGTTTCAAATCATACACAATAGAAAAATTCATGTACAAAATAAATGTTAAATTTTGTGTAAATTGGTGCAATTTTTCTTTTCAAAATTGATGTTGTTGTTAGATGTTTGAAGCATATATAAATTATTTATTTTTTAAAGATCCAATCAATTTCCTTCAAAGAAAAACCAATTAATTCCACCAACCACAAGATATTAGCAATGTACATAGACACACACACACACACATATATATGCAACCCCATATTTGGGACATGGTACCTTGGGTGGATGTGGCACTTAAGGAAAAAGGTTCTTTCAATCATGCTCTTGCCATGTGAAGCAACAAATGTCAAATGGTGCATGTCTTTTCCTTTGAATCCATCGAGTAAGTTAGTTCGTTGAATAATGTAGAGTAGATAGATAATCAATATGAATGCGGTGAGCACGAGTGGTCTAGATTCTTCAAAGTTGCTAGATCTTATCCAACAACAACTTGGTCGCATGTTACATTACAATCCATACGTCATCATGTTTGTTTAGAATGGTGGGTTTTTAAATTAATTTAAATAAATAAATAAATAAATAAATAAATAAATAAATATATATATTCTTGTGTTCCTTTTTTTTGGGGGTGTTTTTATGTATATCGTAATTACCTTTTCAGGTTTGGCATCTTGCTACCAAATAATTATTTTATTTTGAAAAATTGATTTCAACACAAAAAAAATTTGGTGATTTTTTTGGCAAGAAAAAATTTGGCAACAGCTTGAAATCACTTAAATTACATGCAATAATATACATATTAAAACCCTAAAACTATCATGTAACAACTTCTTTAAATCCTATGAAATTTTGGCATTAATAAATAATAATTAAAAAAAAAATTCAGCAAGAAGAGACCTTTAATTTTCTAAAATTTTGACATTTAAAAACTTTTTTTTTTGGCCCAAACCTGAAAAAGGTGCTATGGTATTACATGAGTAAAGTATTTTCCATAAAAATGGGGTTTAATTTAATTTAATTTTTTTTTATAGTGGCAAGAGTGTTTTCAATGCTAAATATTCTATTTGACAATTTGTGTGGCAATCGATGACAATGATGTCACAAACGGTGTTATTATTATGCACACTTGTGCTTTGTGCATAGTAACAAGCATTCAAACACGGACAAAAGCTCTAGTGGAAACCATGTGGGCAGGGAGATAAAGCTTATATATCTTTCATGCAATGTAAGAGGCATGGGACTTGTGCGGACTGACTCACTCACTCACTCACTCACTCACTAACTCTTAAAAGGGTCTACCAAGAAAGGGTCACACTAAATGTGTGACAATCTGAATAAATTATATACATTTTTCCCTTTCTTATTCCGAGTACATTACAAGCTGGAATCTGCCACTCTTGGGGCCGTGGGCATGGGGTAGAGACATTTCCCTCTATCATTTGCAGCACATTACCATGCAGAATCTTCCACTCCCCGGGGTCGGTGTCATGGAAACACAATTTTGTGTAATGGTCTTGCAAAGCACGGTATTCTGCTGTTGGGGGAACCACACCCGTAGATCTAGATTAATTAATCACAGCCGCTAATCTCTCGAAGATAAGGACAAGACGATGGAGCTCCTCAATTGTTATTATGGGGAGTAAGGCCCTACCGTCGGGGCCTTTGTATCTTTGGACCTTAAGTTCAGAGGTCTTAATTCCCGCATAGCAAGGCCTGCCTTCTTCCCCTAAACACATAAAACACATGAACACCACCACAACAACAACAACAACAACAAGGGTTTTGATATGGCTAACTGGTTCAGGGTTTCAATACATAAACCCTAGTACCTAGGGTTGCTTGACCAGTAATTAATTATTTATGTAAAATTGTCAAAAATTCTGAAAAGTACTTACCAGAGGCAATGCCCGAAATCTGAAAGAAAGAAACTCTCAAGCACATTAGCTTCATTATTTTGTATAAATACCTAATACATGTAAAACATTATTATTATTTTTACTTGCCAAAAAAAAAGACTGAAAAACATTTATTAGGCACCTTGTCACCAAACCAGGCTAGGTAGTTTCACGAGATGCACTTTGGGTGCAAGTGTTGTGATGGATTAGTGAGCTTGTGATGGTCATTCATCACAAAATGTTCCAACACTTATAATGAAAAGCCCAAAAAGAGGCCGACTAATGAGGCCAGTGCGACTTCAACTCATTGTCATAACCTCGTCAAATGATTGTGGGTTCAATCCCTTGTTGGGCAGGTGTATGGATGGAACCCTGGTATATAGATCATCGGTATTGGTCCTGTTATCAAAGAAACCAAGCAGATTCGTATAGCTCTGTTAAGGTCATGCTAGATGCCACCCAGTATAACCAACCCAACAGTCAAGCTGGATGCTACCACCCATTGTAGCCACAACCCCGATCGTAGTTGGGCCATTGGGTACAGCAATCGTCCAAAGTCGTGAGAACCTAAATAGCCAACCCAATTGGATGATCAGTGTCAAAATCAACCCCATTCTATACCACCAAAATCAGCCCTATTCATCACCAAATCTCCCTCGTCCCACTCACAAAAAACCCGACACTCACCAAATTGTCCATGAGACTTTGAAAATTTGGAAAGACTTTGAACTCAAAAAAGTGTCGGGGGCAGAGAAGATTCAATTGCCTTCACAATTTAGACTAAACAATTTGGGGGATAGGTAGATTATCAGCCAACAAACAACACTTACGTCCTCGGGGACCATCATGTCCCAAGCAATTCTTAACTATCTAAATGATTGATTGCTAGTGTGATTTTATTAATGTTCATCATGTTGACAAGAGCCACAAATGAAGCAAGTAAATCATGTACAAATCATCATTGACTGTTTTGTGCTTTCCTGTTTTCCTGTTTCATATTTCCTTTCACGGGTTAAAACAGCAAGAACCTTAGAACAAGGGGGTGCTGCTGTCTGCAGTGTCTGCAGATTGATCAGCCCAGACTCGGAAAGTACTGTCAGAGCCACCTGACACCATGAACTGGGCATTTGGATCAAAAACCGCTGCTTGAACCGCACCCTCATGGCCCCGTAATTCATTTAGTGGCACCACCTCTCCTTCAATTTGAAAGCTTCAAAACAAACACATGAATTTGGTGTTATGATTGGTTACATGACCCTGCTGAGCCTAAGTATACAGTAGTAGCCAACAGATGGGATCCTGATATTGTCTTAGAATAAACACTATATAGAGTAAAATACAAGATGCAAATTCACCATGAAGCAAAAAAAAAAATCATCACATGAATTCTATTCACAATTCTGAGAGAGTGCAGAATTTCAGATGACTGGAACAGGAACACAGAGAAAGAAGTACCATTTGACCCGACTGTCATTACTAGCAATGGCCATAACAAGGCCACTCCGATCAAAAGAACATCGGTTTGCAGAATGTGGACCAACATTGATAGTTGCATATTCTGCCACTTTGCGTACATCCCACAGCTTCACCACCCCATCTGCATCTGTTGATGCTATCATATTCCCCTGTTTTCCAATGCTTATTATGCTGAGTTTGTAATTGGTAAAAAAAGGTGGTAAAAAAGGCCCTGTTAATGTGTTCCTAAGGAGATGAATTTTCTGTCAGGTTTCTAGTTCAACTGTCTTGAAAATGCATCAACCTACAACGGAAACTAATGGTGCAAAGTGGGAGAAATGCAGGCCGAAAGGACAGAGTAGTCAGTAACTATATACCTTTTTGTCAAAGGCCGCATGGTTGCAAGAGCTTTTATGACCGTAGAAGGTTTGAACACAGAGCGACGACCGTGCATCCCAAAGACTAACAGTTTTATCACTACTGGCAGTGCAAATTATGCTTGTATACAGCTGCCACATGATACCATTCACAGAATCTACATGACCTCGAAGTGTTCCACGGCATTTCATTCTGCACCCAATCACCCAACAACCACACGTACTATGATGCCATACCAACAGTCCAGTGAGGAAAAAAAGGCAATCAAGTAGGCTCCAATTCATCTTCTCAACCATTTCCCTTCCTCTAAAAACAAGCATCACTGTAGACCTTGAGTTAATACTTAGAAGACAAGCATAAACTAAACTACAATGAATTTTGTACAGGAAGTTGTTCAGGTGGGAAGTAAAAACACCCATGAACTGCAAGAGGAAACAATGTACATATGATGACGACAAAACACCCAGTTTGAAAGGACCCAATCATATTCACATGAAGAGAGAAAGGGGAGGGAGAACATGGGTATTACGCATAGAGGTCCCAGATGCGACTAGTATGGTCAAGAGATGAGCTTGCTAGAACATCACCACTGGTGTGATAAGACACTGCCCATACAGCCTGATTCTCCGTCCCGCCCCCCCCCCCACACCTCATCTTAAACCAAGCAATCAATAAAATGCATTCTTTTTTCTCTTTTTCTTCTTCTTTTTGCAGCTGCTTAGTATACAGCAGCTCTCTATTGGTGAACCTCAATATTGTTGGCAGTTCATCTCAGCAATCAGCGAGTTATTTCTAATTGTAGGAGATGTAGGAAACATGGGTAGAGGGACTAGTCACCTGAGTGTGATCAGAGAAAGTATGGATACAGCGAGATTTCTCAAAGCTCCAGATTTTAACTGTACAGTCTCCTGAAGATGATGCTAGGTGCATGCCTCTGCAACAAAAGGCCAAAGCAACTCTTCATTGACAGTCGCTTGCTTGAAAACTACCTTACTTCTTCACCAATAAAGGTGGGTATATACTATCACGGGGGAAACAGAGGAACAAACTTTGGATGGAAATCAAGCCCAGACACCCAATCCTTGTGCCCATCTCCAGTCATGATCAAGTCACCAGCAGGCAGCCCCCACATACGCCATGTTCCATCATCTGAGGCAGTCACTACCACAGGTTTTTTTGGATGCAGTATTACACTGCAGATTTTGCAACCCATGAGTCAGAACTGTTTCCACAAACTACAGCTAAAAATCTTCTTGAAGCTTCCAGCATTCCGAATTATAGCTTCTGTGATTCCAAAAGAACCCAAGCTGAAATTGAGAACAGAGCTCAGTTTTACACTATTCTGCACTAATTTGAAGTGAGTATATTTTTAAAGTCCAAAAATTGGCATAACAAATGGTGGGAGATGAAGAATGAGAAAGCACATACTTGCTGACAGACATTAAGTGACCTCGGAAGGTTTTCTGTAAGGTGAAGCTTTGAACATCTGTTGGTGACAGGCGCAATGAATGGAATGGGTTTATTTTGCACCCAGAAATGAGAGGATCTGGCTTTGGTACTTCTTTGAATGACCCTTTGCCATGGTGAGGCCCTTTGAAGTTTGGTGATAATGGATTGTCATCTGTGAATAACTGTGCTGCCTCCACCTATCAAACCGTGCAATTGAATGAAATAAATTGAATAGAAATGCCACATGAACTAGTCTCCTCCTCCCGACCACCAAAACCATAGTGCTTACCAAAGGATTCTACTCTTCTCCAAGCATGTGAGAGGTATCCATGAACACATGATAGGGCCTACCTACCATTGCACGAAGCTTGTCCCGTTCAAGAGCCATCAGGGCTTTGGCCCGTACAGCTGCTTCATATTTCTTCTTCAGTGCATCAATCACAGGCTCATATTTTCCAAAATGGCTTCGTAATCTCTGTCACCCATCAAGCGATGGCACAACCGCAACCTCAACACAAGAAGCTGAAGAATCTTAAGAAAGCATCAGACCAGTATGAAGAAGCAATCAGACAGACAGGACAAATACTTGATGAGCACTGCATTCAAGAAAATGAGATACAATTCCAATTGCTAGTTCCAATCACTACTAGCAATGCACCCTCTAGAGTTCCAGGAAGACCCACCCACCCACCTTCTCGACTGAAGCTAGGTAGTAGATCAAAATCATTGATTTAGACATGAGGTCAAAGGCCAAAATGTTGGGTTGGTTTTAAGAGTTTCTGGTTCCATATAAAGCCATGTGGGTCAAGGAGTTGGTATCTAGGGTTAGGGTTTAGGGATTTTTCAGGAATTATTCATTATTTAGCAATGAATTCACCTTAAGATCAACAATAAGCTTGTTCTTCTCTTGGGCTATTCTGCAGTGGTGCATGCGATGCAGGTTGCGCTCTTTTCGAAACTTTTCCAGCATTTCTGCTCGGCAACTGCCCATCTGATCCCTCTCTTGGTCACCAAACTTGCACATGCAATGTGGGGGAAAGGATGCTCTAGAACTATAGCAAGAAACCTCTGAGATCACTGACAAATGATCTTCTTCAAATGACAAAGATGGTGCGCAGTCCTCAGTAGTGTTCAGAAAGTTCCAGAAACACTGAAGGCTCATGGACCAAGCAAACATACAAAATAGGGGAGAGAGCGACACACACACACACACACATGATATACAAGTGAGAGAAAGCTATCTATATATTCACAGATAGAGAGAGAAACTGGAGCATGGTTTAATGATATTAGGTGTGGGTAAGAAAGACTACCGGGCAACAACATTCTGTTGTTCAAGTTGCTCTTGTAGGTGTTGGAGAATGTTGGTGAGCTGCAACGAGCGACCATACTCATCAGGCACCAAAATGAGCTGGCTCTCGATGACCCGTCCCTTTTCTTTCATCTCAAACCACTCCACCTACCATGATCACCAAGCCCCCAAAAACTAAGATATAAATAGGAGGGCTCATGGCGCGCTGTCTAGACCATAAATATGTAGGGAGTTCTGAGTCTTCTTACCTAAGAAAGAATCCACAATGGAAGCTATTACCCTGTATATAATATCTCAAGATGTCCCATTCCCATGATTGGATGATGGAGTCAATAGGACAATGATTCTGATTGCTGATATGGGCTTTGAATCCTCCTCATAGTTCCTTTTCCACCACAGCACCCACAGACTTGTGAATATGACAAAGGAGAGACAGAAAGTGCTTACTTCAAAAACCTCCAGTGTTTTCATGAGGCCATATGTCATGCAGAAGTTGCGCACAAAGTCATCCAAGACCTCCCTTTGCTTCCGCACTTCTGGTTGCTCCACTTTTTTGTTTCCTTTTCCTGATAATATCATAACCCCAACCCTCTCAAAAGCTTGAAGTTGCATCAGTTCATACCCCACCAGGCAGAGCTCTGGACTACAACAGGTCCAGTTTGTGAACTCTTGCCATTCATTCTTTGGCACATGTTACAAAGTGCAATGTATTCTCACAAAATGCTCACAACAATCTCATCATGGACGCCATTTCATTTGCCAAACATACTACTGTAAACATGGATCATACATGAGTCTGGCTCATTACCGAGAAAAAAAGAGAGCTTCTGCAGGGATCGGAGTGTGGCTTCAAGATCTTCTGACCCAGCATCCTCTTCTGACTCAAAATCCTCTTCAATTGCCACCTCCTCATATGTGTACTCACTGTCATTGTAATCATCCTCTGCATGCATGCACGTATGCATCAGACAAAAGCATTGAAAACATAAGGTAAAGAGCATAACCAATGAGAGAAGATGTGGGTATGTATGTATCTATGGACCTGCAAAAATGACAACATCATCGTCTGCTTTCTTTTGAGAACTCTCTGAATCCAATTCCTTGCTCATCTTCTCATCCAGCTTGTTGACAAAAATGAAATAAAATTGCTGTATCATTTCCAACAACAACAACAGCAGCAAATCAAATCAAGTTGTTTCCTGCTGATCATCAGCTTTGAAGATTCTGAAGAAAACCTACCTATTTCATGAGTTGTTGTGTTGAGCCGAGAAAAATTCTGTTATGAGCTTTCAAAGCAAGAAACATAAATGAAGATTCTTGGTGCAATTCTTCTGATTGCAGATTTCCTGCTGCACCTAAGGGACTCACAGAACTGCAATTTTGAACAAATCCTCCAATAATAATAATAAAAAAATCTCCCACACTTTCAACATGTTTTCTTTTCTTGATGGCCCTGGAATTCAATTGTCCAAAGAGTGGGGAATTTATTTTCTGAATAGATTCCCAGGTGATCACACTCATGATGAGCAAAAGAAGCGTTTTGCTTGCAACCCAAAACCCTAAAAAGGCTCAAGACTTGAATTCCATTGAAGGGGTGCGCTCTGGATTCATTCATTCCCTCAGGAAAGAAAAACTATGGTTGGAGAATTCTTCACGACCCATAATCGACTGCAGACGAAAGAAAGAAAGAAAGAAAGAAAGAATTGCAGATTGATGGTTTGTGCATATTTTGAAAAATCCGTGCAGCACAAAAAAACAAAACGTTTAACCCTAAATTTCAGCAAATCTGTTTGTGCAACAAAAGCCTCTGAAAATGTGCTAGCAAGAGAGGATGAGAGAGACAGAGAGAATGCACCTGATTACCACCTTGGGCGAGGAGCAACAACATGCAACGAGCGCAGAGAAAGAAGACACCACACAGAAAACACACACAAACAAACAAACAAACAAGCGCATCCACTACACAAAATGTGCACTATGAAAAAAGCCTGATTAGCAGATATGGATTAGTGGACAACTACCGGATTAGCAGATCTGGTGGGTTAGGGAAAAAATTAAACCCTGATTAGAAGATGTGGATTAGCGTAAAGATTAACTCATTACCCACATGCATTGGATTAGGAGAAATAACAAAATAACCGGATTAGCAGATGTAGTTTAGGGATAATAATCTGATTAGCAGATGCTAAACCCTTTCACCACATATCCCTTCTTTCAGTGGTATCTGCAAAGTAAGGACATTTTTATTAAATCTCAGTATGAAATGTTGAAACTCAGCATTTAATGCACGAGTTCGAGACTAATTATAGTAGTTGTACAGCTAGGAGCAATGAAGATTTGCTTAGCGGCAGTGAAGGCGCTCAGGGAGAAGGAAAGACAGGATGAAATACTCAATTTACCACCAAAATTGATGGTTTTCTGAGTTTCACACCTCCCCCCTTGAATGCTAGAGCACTTTTTTGCAGGTTTTTTTTTTATAATCTCATCTCCTGTGTATGACCAAACTCAGGGTTCTGATGCTGTGTTTTCTTACTTTACTAACAACTCTAGAACTTCTCATCTAGATGCATGCACTTCAGTCTTCTGTGAAACATGGGCTTGCACCATATGCACACATTATGATCCACATGTCAATCACACATTGGGTCAAATTTGAGCCAAAACATTCTGCCCAAATCCAACACCAATGCACACCTAGTCTCCTCCATATGCGCAGAGCAAATAAAATTTTTAGAGGGAAGATCTCCTCCTACCCAGTTACCCAAAGTAGGTATAAACAACAAAAGCTTGAATAGCAGAGGTGGAATAGGAGATTTAGATTAGGGCTGGGTGCTTAGGTAATGAGCAAATGAGCAGTGCAATAGGGTTCTCCATAAAGAGCCCCAAATTGGAGGTTACTGAGGCCCAGTTTTTCAAAAACTGGAGATGAAAGAAAAATTGAGGATGGAAACAGTGATCGATCAGCTCCATGCATCCAAAAATCGGGTATTCACACACAAGGGCAGTCTGAGTGTGTGCATCCTGCATAGTATATATCAAGCTACTGAGACATGAGGAAATCAAAACAATCTCTGGTGGTTTAAATCAATCGGTGCTAGCTAGGAGACCGACTGGATGGATCACCCTATGAATTCTTTGCAAGCTCATTTCAATTTGCATTCATGGACATCATAACTGTCACACATGATTAAACCCTCATGCATGGTTCATCTCACTGTGTTTTTGCACCAATTTTGACTATAGACTGGATGAAAAGAGGACATGGGTAGAGTAGTATTTTTTGAGTTTACAACCTTAATCATCTGAGTCCTCTACATGGGGAGACAGAAATTGTGCTCTGGCGAGTGGGTACTCTGTACCCCGCACCCACACACTTGTTGGTGACCACTTGACCTCTTCCCATGCCAACCCGTCCTGTAGCACCTGCACAAAAACACATCTTTCAATTCCAATCTGTGACATTGCAGAGAAAACTTTACAATAACACTCTGAAGGTTTAAAGCATTATGTCATTTCGAGACAAACCCAAAAAAAGGATGATAAGAATCAGTGCATCTTCCAACAATAATTCATAAAGACATCTACCTCTTGGACAGTTTTGAGCTAGCAAGGAACATTCAAATCTGGGGGTCATTGCCTCGTTTGAGCAACTCTGAGGTACTTTGGGATGGGTAGACTTGATACAATTTCTGTTGCCAAAAAGGATGAACAACATGACACTACAGAAGAGTAACAAGAGCAGGAAACAAGCTAACCTCGACATTGTCTGGTGGTGAAGGGATCCCTGAGATGCGCATGGAGGACAGTGGCAAAGGCCGTTTGCACCTTGACCACCTGTACCGTTCACATGAATCTCCGTTATGAGGTTTGGTGCCATGGCCTTGGCAGCTCTTCTCTCCATTGTGAGCATGGCTGTCTAGATGCAGTTTCTCACCATTGTGGGCACCATATCCCTTGCCTGGGGCTCTCTCTGAGGAGCCCACTTTCTCTTTTGTTTTCTCTGGAGCACCAGAGGGTTGAGGCGGTGCAGATGTGGCAGTGGCCACACCTGCTGTCGCACCATTGCATGTTGCTCCATTACCAGAATATGCCAATTCATAACTGCCAACATTACTTCTGTTATGCAGGGAAAAAATTCTTTGGCTATACATCTCCCTGGAAGGAAAAGCCAGTTTGAGTGCCAAAAAGAGTTCCTAAACTTAGTCTTTGTGGATATGCCATGGAGTTCAAAGAGAAGACAATGCATACCGATGCCTATGAGTCTCCACATAAAGAACATCACCCTTCTTCAGTCGGGCAGAGGTGTATTGTGACTTTTTCAACCCACGATCAGCAACAATGCTCATACTGTACTTCAACCTGTTCACACAAGACATTGTTGAAGAAAACCTGAGTTTTGAGACTAGGATCTAACCATGCAGATACAGGGCAGGGGGAGCAAACAGCACATGGGTACAAAAGCAAAACCACAAATCAACAAGGTATATGCCAAAGAACTTACAGCAAGACCCACAGGTGGAATAAGTTAAGGAAAATTTTAGGGTGGGAAGGACAGATGGACTGTACCACGGCTCATTACAAAGATTGTACTGGATTGTCACTTCACGCACAAGTCGTTGCTGTAGGTATGCATTCTGTAGATCATAAGTCCCTTTGTGTCAGTCAAAAACCCACTGTTCAGTTACTCTAAACCCACCATGCTGTGCCCTACTTGGAAAACATAAAATAACACAAGAAGGTTTCTGTATGCAAGACAAAACAACGGTGTGTCTACCATCTACCATGGTCAAGGTCTCCATGTCTATCATGCTTTTCTGATAACTTGATTCCATTGCCAGGAGTTGCAGGAAGCGATCTATACTCATCAAACTGTCCATGTGAATAAGCAGTCTAAACAGAGGAGAACAGGAGCACATGACAGGTTACTTACGGAGCATGCAGCTCTGGTGGTAACAGTCCGTTCTGAGGCAGCAGGGGCAAGGGTTGGGGCAACAGCAGGCGTCCGTGTCAAACAAGGCTCAAGCTCTATGCTGCCACCTCCTGTCTGGAAAACCATTCATTCATTGCCATGTCAAAACATCAACATCCTCAACTGCCATGCATACCACTCTTAGCCTGGCATCTGCAATATATCACCACCCTTCACAATGAATGATATCTGCTTGACCTCTAAACCTATGAAAACTACTTGTCTCACACAGCAACATGGGAAGTGCTTGCATTGCATATTCACTGTGACCAACTTCTCTCCTCACTGCTGGTTTCAAGGAGGCTTCCAAATCCCTAAAAAGGGCTCAACACCCACCTTGATGATCCGGCAGCTTTCTACTCTGTAGCTGCACCCACTTCCCCCTCCCCACGCACGAGACCTGAGACTGTTTCTGAGCATTGATGTGTATGCTGCACATAATAAAATGAACCTGTCTGCAATTTAGTACAAGCTGGGAGTAAGGACTTCCCAATCTCACATTGCTGTATCCTACACACAACAGAAGACAGTAGCAATCTCTACACATGTTTGGGCATGGTCAAAAATTGTGACATAAGATACAGAGGGTAGAAGCGCACTCTCTTGAGGTGGAAGAATCTGAATCGTAGCCTGAAGCTCTGAAACAGAATGTGGTGGAGGAGTTGCTGTTGGAGTGTAATAACCTGTGTGCATCAGAACTGCATTCCACCAAACCCAGAGTTGTGGGTAAACAAATAAGTAGGATTTTGTCAGTGTGCCAAAACCCAAGTCAAGAACTTTCACAAAGATCTTCTTTTGACTGAGCAACAGGATCTGTGTGTAAATGATATTTGGATAGGGAAGAGTAATCTAGGTGTGTCAATGGACTCATATCCATGCTGATCTATGTTACCTGCTACAATATCAGAATCATCTGTGTAGACATCTGTGCCCCACAGCTGCCGTCCTCGGATCTGAGAGAAATAGGGGAGAACAAGAATGACAATTTCAAAATAATTAGATTTAACTGCAAATGCTCATTCCCTCTTTAAGAATGAAAAAGTTGTACCACATAAAATTGATTTTGCAGCAGATGGCAAAATACCTGGCGATTGGAAGTGGTGGCCAAGTCTGCAGGAATGCGAATTTCGACAGTGAGGCTAGCATTGCTTGGGATGTTGCTCTCTGTTGCCACTGTAGCTGCATTTTTAGCATCATAATCCTTCCTAAGCTTTGTCAGCTCGGGCATCCCTTCTCCAATTCGATATAATAAAGCTGAGCTCTCAGATCGTCCTGGCTTGCCAATACCCAACATCATATGCAGAATCCATCATGAAGTTCTTTTTTTTCCTCAAATGGATTAAGCAAAAAGCACTAGCACATCTAAACCCAACATAGAAACTCCACACCAATATGCAAAATCATCGTAGAGCTCCTTCACATGCCTTTGACTGTGAATTTTCCCAGACCTAAACAAATTGTTCTGGATGAAAAGAAGAAATCTAGATACAAAGATAGGTCAAGATCCTAGCATAGAGTCTTCTTCTTGAACATGCCTCTGATGCAACAACACGCTTGGAAAATTCTAAACCCCTGAAGTTTGGTTACCAATTCCATGCTTCTGTATTGATTTGCATCCCACAATGGTTTCCCCAAAACATCACATCTCTATCTCTGTGCTTCTGGAAACTGCAGTCTCTTACAAAATTTTGATATTTTCGCAAGCATACTGCAAACTTCTCCATGCTCTCAATCCAAGAATATATATAGGACTGGCTTAAAAAAAGGCAATTAGAGACTTGAGATCCAACAAAATGTAGAACACCCACTTATGATACAAGAAGCAATGAATAGTGTCACCAACCTTGCATTGTCCTGCAACACAGAAACACAAAAAACAACCCCCACAAGCTTCCAGTTAGCAGTCTGCTGAACAGAGCAACAAGATCAATAAGCTTCAGGATGGTTCAGGAATTGTTTTGGAAGTGAAGGAAATATTCAGAGAACGAAAGAATTGCAACTCATTTCTTGAGCATGATAAACATGGAGCAGGTCAAGGGATTTACAAAAATCTGATACTCACCCTTCAGTCTCCTTGATGGTGGGGTGTGAGCGAAGTTCTCTGGTTGCAGGAGTAGAGTGTCCACGGGGCCGTAGCAATCGCTTGCGTTGTTGCACGTTATGATTAACAACAGATGTGTCTCTGTCTTTGTGTCTTTCCCCCATTGTTGCCTCTCCATTAGGGCTCCCACGGCCACCAGATTGCCTATCCTTCTCAGCTTCCCACATCCGTTTTCTTTGCTTCTCTCCATCTACCACCTCCTCTTCTCTCTCCTTCTCTCTTTCTCTCTCTCTTGTGGTTTCTCGCCCTTCCTTGGCAATAATAGGTTTTCGATCTTCAATGTCTCCTCTTGATGTTCTATCAAGCTCTTGATCTTTGATTATGGCATTGATCACCATCTCCTCTTTCTCAACTCCTCCTCTCTCTTCTTGATCCACATTAAGAAGTTGTTGTTCCTTTCGATGATTCAACTGCTCCTTGTCTTCTTCTTTGTCTCTCTTATCTCTCTTGTCCCCATGTGCGCCCTTCGCTTTATCACGTCCCCAGAAGCTGCTCTTCTCACGCAGCAATTTGTCCTTGTCCTTTTCTTTCTCTACCTTCTCCCGATCCCTCTCCTTCTCATCTCTTTCAGATCCCTTTTGCTCAAACAGATTGGGATGCTGCTGCTGCTGCTGAACAAGCTGTGTGGTGGTCTCCAATTTTCTGTCATTCCTCTCCCTTGGTGCCTTTTCTTCCGTCATCTTTTCCTTCTTTTCTTCTTTCTCTCTCTCTTCTTTCTTCCCGCCATCGACCTTGTTCTCTCCTGAAGCCTCCTGCAGTTCCCAGAGCTTGCCCTCTTGCTGCTCAAGAGGGCTTTTCCGAGTTGTCAGAACCTCAGGAATTGGACCTACTATGTTGCCCCCACCACCCTCTGTTGCTTCTTGAACAAAACCCCTACTACTCTCCTGCTGCTGCTGCACCTTCATAGATCGAATCTCCACACTGCCTCCTTCCATGCTCAAATCCATCCCCTCCTCCCCTAACCCCTTTCCTGAAACCCGCATACCTTGTGCAACATCATGCTTGATTTTCTCATCATTCAGAAACTCCTTGTCGTCAGAAAAATCCCTGAGCTGCTGCTGGTGCTGATGCTGCTGGTGCTGGTGCTGTTGCACCTTCATCTGCTTCGATTCCCTCCCCAACCCAATAGCTGCCACCTCCCCCCGAACTCCTCCTCCTCCCAACTCCAACGATGCTGCTCCTTCACGCTTGTGAAAAACAGGGATTGCCTCATGCCCTTGTTTACTCTCCCCTTGTTCTCTCTCATGGCGCGCCACTTTGCTAGGCCTGGTTTCTGCCGCATTCTCCCCCCCTGCTGCATCCACCATCATCAGCTGCTGATGCTGCTGTTGCTGATTCTGTTGCTGCTGCTGTCCTCCTCCCTGTTGTTGCAAAGGCTTGCTGTTCTCCATGACTTTGGTTTCATCATGCGCTCGCTTCACAGCAACATTCATCTTCCCCCAAACCCCAGAGAGAAAAGAACAAAAAGAAAACCTTACCAAAATCAAAATCTAGAACTCTAAAGGACTCATCATCATCAGTCCAGTAATGAAGCTTAGCAATTGTCAGGGATCATGAGATCATGAACCCTAAAAACCTGAAAACAAATTACAGACACAAAACGAAGACCTCCATCCACCATTGGAGCTTGCAACCTACCAAAGGAAGCTCTGAACCGAGAAGAAAAAAAACCCCCCAAAACCCAAAACCAAAAACCAAAAAAAACAGAACAAAAAAACAAAACCCAAAAGGAAAAAACTGGAGCTCCAGCAGCAGCCCAAAAACAGCCACCAGCCAGCCAGCCAGCCAGCCAGCCAGAACAAGAGCAGAAGCAAGAGGATTCAAAAACCAAAGAAAATCCGCAAATGTGGGAAAGATTGATCGATCGCTGCAGACCCAATACTCAAAAACTGTATTTCCGCAGAAACAAACCCACCAGAATCCAAAAATACCCAAACACCAAGACAAAAAAACACCAGAACGGGCGACGACGAAAGAGGAAGAGGAGAGATAGAGAGAGAAAGGAGACGAAGGAAGGAAGCTCGAGAACCTGCCTGCGCGGCGGGCGGGCGGGCGGGCGGGGCCGCACGGCCGTCCTCCGGTCGCTCTTCGACTCTCTCTGGCGACCGGGGGACAAACCCGCCGGCCGCTAGGGGTGGTCCCAGAGGAAAAGAAAAAGAAAAACGTAGGTAATTCGATGTGGTGTGAAAGTAAAAGTAAAAAAACTTCTGTTTTCTTACCCCCTTTAGAACTGAGGGACATGAACCAGCCTAAGGAAGTTACAATACCATGGGACATGAACTGGGCTAACGAAGTTACAGCACCATGGGACATGAGCGAAGTTACAGTATGAGGGACATGAACTAGGCTAACCAAGTTACAGTACCATGGGACATGAGCTATCTAGCCTAATGAAATTACAATACCAAGGGACATGAGCTATCTAGCTTAATGAAATTACAATACCATGGGACATGAGCTATCTAGCCTAATGACATTACAATACCATGGGACATGAAGCTAGCCTAAGGAAATTACAGTATCATGGGACATGAGCTAGAAGTTACGGTACCATGGGACATGAGCTACCTACCCTAATGAAGTTACAATACCATGGAGGTAACATGAGGTAAAATGACATCAACCCATGTCCTGAATTTCTGAATGTTTTTCTTTATTTCTTGAAATGATTTTTTTTTCTTTTTTAAAAATTATTTCATAAAAATGTAATTTTTTTTCCCTCTTTTTTTGTTTCTCTTAGTTTCCGATTTTTTCTTTTTTATTTTCTTTTATATGTATGTATTTTTCTAAATGGGGATTTTTTTTCTCTTTTTCTTTTGAATTGCAATTTACTTCAAAATAATTTTGACTATTTTCCATTAACTTAAATCCATACTA
>Ga0209208_10003335_pt1 | contig 23044 bp, 15 predicted proteins | sample S1TSphfallax_3_FD_187694 | JGI IMG/M metagenome (GOLD analysis project Ga0209208, IMG submission 187694) | Host-associated microbial communities from peat moss isolated from Minnesota, USA - S1T2_Fd - Sphagnum fallax MG (SPAdes) (version 2) | ecosystem: Host-associated > Plants > Peat moss >...
GAAATCACTTCATAAAAGAAAGTATAAAACTCCACTACAACACCATCTAGGTCAAGCGAATTACCTTTGGCCATGACCTTAACAATTGAATGCAACTTTTCCATAGAAATATGTTTGGCTAGTCTAGAGTTCATAGAGTTCATGAACTTTTAAAGGAAAGAATCTAAGACCATGACTCTAATTTAAGCATTCTTGGAGTCACTTTTTGCTCTTTATAAAATTTGTTCTAGGATTTATAACAAAACTTTTCAATTTTTTCCTTATTGGTTATCATTGTCCCCTCTTCATCCTTGAGAATAGAAACCACCATTTTGTTAAGTTGTAGTCTAATAATTTAAAAAAATCTTAAATAACTATGGTACCTTTGTGTTTTCATTTTATTCTAATGCAAACCCTCTATTCAACTACCTTCACTTCCTCCAATTCTTGAACTTTCTACTTCAAGTAGCCTACCTCTTAGTATAACACCTTATCCTAGATTGTGTTTTCAAGGTTTCTTTGTGCCAACTTGAACTTATGTCTTAACTCAAATTCTCCCTTTTTTTTAATGTTTAAAACAAATTGTAATATTTAATTACTTTTCTCATCTTTGTGAATATGCTACTTTTTTTAGTTGAACATGCCATATTTTGTGAATATACTCTTTAATTTCTTCAAAGTGGTAGATGTTCATTTTTACAAAAAAATTGTTTTGAAAGAAAATTCAAAAGTTCCAACATGCAAGAGATTGGTTGATGGTCAAACCTAACACCATCCTCCCTAATTGAATATTGTCAACCTTGTTCACTTCATTATGGGTGACATTATTATAAATGTAGGCTTTGTCAAACTTTGTTATTATTCATTCCCTACCACTTCTCTAGTTGTTCCAAGAATAATTTAAACCCCTTTCAATCCTTGTGGGTTGTTGGATGCCTATAAATAATTTTAGCAATTCCAAGAAAACTTTTTCCTTTTCTAAGGTTAGCTTCCCACACATAGATGATTTGTTTTCATGACATTCCACCATGTTTAGATCCTTGCAAATGATCCAATTGCAATTTCTTGGGATCTTCTCTTTCATTAGGTCCTATAGGTTGCTTTTGTCAAATTATTAAATGCATAGATGTTGATGATGCTGGATTTTCCATAAGGAAACCCTTTCATCTTTAGCACCTAAACCTTGTTACTACTTATAGTCCAATAATCAATAAGTAGTTTCAATCATCTAGGATCCATTAAAGTGCATGTTCCCCTTTTGCATGCCTTGCCTTGTTAGTGATCTAATGTATACCCCTTGTTAGCTTTCAAAACCCAAACCCAAACACCTAGCTAGAAGTTTTTCCCCATGTTCACAATTGTTTCATTTCTATGTTTTTATAAACAATAACATCAATATGAGAGGTTAACCCCCTATAGAAAGGACCTAACTTGTGAGCCTCATCCTCCACGTTAAGCCCACGAATGTTATATGATATTAGTTGTGGCTTCATGGCACTTTGTTTGAGGCTTGGGGTTTATTGCATAGGTTCCCTTCCCATTGTCCTATTTTTGGCTGCTTCCCAAATCCCCATGTAGGTCATAGAATGACTATGAACCTACTGCATTTTCTTTCCTAGCTAAGGTAGTTGCTTTGAAAGTTCTTGTTACCATTTTCATCCCCCTCACTAAAATTTCTTTTCCTACATTACAAGCTAGGCATTTGTTGTTTGTAAAGTTGAACTCATCCTTTGTGTGTTTTAATTTAAAGCACCTAGACATGCAATCAATTTTTTTAAAGGTCTATTTCTACCTAAGTTGTTGTAAGGCAAGAGTGGAACACCCTTGTCTTTCACTTGATAAAACGGGGATATATGTGTGTTTAGTGAATTGTCAAAAAAATTAATTGTCCCATTAGTTAACCTAGTTTCCTGTAAGATGGAAAAGGTGGTCATAGACTTCACTTATGGAGTTAACATCTTTCCTTGGAGTTTATTTATTCCAAAAAAAAATGGCATATGTGTTGGAAGTAGTTTCTCCACTTGTCGCACTAAAACGATTCGTAGTATCTCTTTTAGATGGTTTGTTCTTGATGTTTGCCTTTTAGGATAAACTTAAGGACAACTTGATTATTGGGTGGGAAATTTACAACTTCCAAATTGGTGTTGTTTACATAATAAAATTGAATTCTACCCATTTTTCTCACTCCCTATTCCATTTTCAGAAATTTTTATTTCCACTATTGATTTTTTATTCCCCCACAATTTCCTAGGAGACTAAACCACGAGTGTCTATGTTGTTGGTTCCCCTTCCACCTAAACAATTTGCAAGGTTTAAAATTGCTTCAAGTTCTTTGTCTTTGTGTGTCTTTGGTCTTACTTCATGTTGCCTCACAAAAGTTTCATGCTACATTTGTTTTCCAACTTTAACTGCCTATGTCTATTCCTAAATCTTCAATGGTACAAAGGGTTTTTTCCTAGTGTTTCCTTATAGATTTCTTACTTGGATTGAATTTCATTCCCTTAAGGTAATTATTACCTCATCACCATCATTGAATTACCTTCAATGGCATTAATCAAACTTAAATTATTGTGTTAAATATAGGAATTTTAATTTATTCATAATATATATTCATGTTTGAAAACTACTTTCATTATTTTAGGATAACTTCTAGTGATTTTCTAAGAAAGTGGTTAAATGGAAAATATACCCACTAATTTAGGGGGGGAAATTAAAAATTGTTATAAAATGGGAGTTGGTAGGTGAACTTTGGATTATAAAGTGACGATATCTAGGAAAACATAATCAAGGAAAACCCATGTGTATATGGGTGGTGGGGAACCTTTTGGAGTTGAACCCCATTCTTGTTGTGTTTATTAATGAAAAACTTAGATAATGCCATTTTCTTTAGTTGTTTTGGTTGGACTATATTTTTCTCTCATGTGGATTTTTAGGAGCTGTAAAGAGTTTTGTGAGGTAGTTACAAGGTAAGGTGGTTCAATTTTTACAAATACACCACTCCCTAAAAGTTCATATGGTAATGTTAAAATCATAATATATTATAATATCATTGATTAAATTGGGAATTACATGGTGGTTAATGAATTCAATGTGAAGAAAAACCATTTTAAATAGTTTTTAACATACATGTTAAGAGAAAAAACATTTGAAATCCCCTAAAAAATGATTCTAATGTGGACTTATGAAAATATGACCCATTTTAGGTCATTCAAAAGTTAATGTTTTCATAAATTCATAATTGGTTTTTTGTTAAGGTTTTTTAGGAAATGTTTTACATCTATGTTCCTATTGGTTTAATATGTCATATATTGAATCCTTATAATATATCCCAAATAAAAACCATACACAAATAACATGTATAGAAAGGTACAAATAGAAAACCAATCCATATTTTTCAATTTCAAAAATCAATTATTATAATTTGGTGCATATGTGTTATAAATATTTTATATAAATGTCTTTTTATTCAAGTTAAAAATTTGAATCTAATCATAGTTTTGGCATATTGCTGATTTTATTGCATGTTAATATCATGTAAATGCATGATACTTTATAAAATATTGCATTGTGATGCAAAAAGTGAACCACCATACCTTACAACCATCCTATGAGGAATGATGATGTACTTGGGTGATTGGAAATGCAAGGAATATATTCTCAAAGATGGTTGTTCATGCATTGTATGTTTTTATTTATTTTTGGATTTGCTTTTGTTTACCTACTTGCAAGTAGACATTATTAATCTTGTTTGATGTAAAATACTATAACTTCTAGTTTTCTTTTCTTTCCATCCATTTTCTTGATAAATTACCATTGGATGGCAATTACAATACTATGGAATACAATAACAAAGAACGTAGTAGCTTTAAATGGTGAAAATAACATGTCCTTGTTGGGACAATTTACATTAAAGTTGAAGTTGGGGGTAAGAAAATAACTACCTTCTTGCCACATCATTAACATTTTAGGTTGTTTATTTTGATTTCAAGACACTTCTTATTTCTTTGGAACATAAGATTGTATAATGGAAGGTAGTCTTTGGGGAGGTCATTCCTTGTATATTTTAGGAAGTGTCAAAGGCAAAAGGATATTTTTAAATATGTTATGAAATAATGGCATATTATTAACATATTCTAAGTATATTTCCAAATTATTCTTAAAATGAATTATTGGTACCCTATTTACATTTAAATATATTTTATTTACTTATTCAATAAATTAAACCCTACATTTTTTTGCACTTCATTTGTAATAAAATGGAATTCACTTGCAACAATACATGAATCCAAGCCCAAAAACACAATGCAAATAACACAAACTAAATGAAAAAAATTTACCTAAAACTTATAAAAACAATAATAGATGTGTGTTTTGGAATCTCAAATCACCAAAAGTGACTTGAGATCACACTATTTGAAATTATATTCCATACATTAAATATTTGAAACTATATTCACATTAGAAGTGGTTCCAAGCTAACCTACTTTAATTTACTTTTTAGTAATTAGGATGTAATCATGTAACAAACAAAAAACCCATAATAGTTATGTGCTACTATGTCACCACCTATAACCATTGCTATCAACACACATACAACACATAAGATAAAAATACCCTAAATGGTACAGCACATTCAACACTCCCCAATGAGGTTAAGGTCCCCCTAATGTAAATAACAATGTATGAAATACCTTGTAAAAATTCACTACGAGAAATTACATCTGTCAAAACCACGCTACCCTTTAACTAAAATTCAAAAAAAACTCATATACAACTATTATGTAACTATCCCTTGGGTATTACAACTATTATGTAATTATCCCCTTAAAAATAAGGTGTATTAATAAATAAATTGCCATGTTAAAAAATTAGTTAGTTGTATTATAGTTGCAAGTGAGTTGAAAATGGTTATTTTTATATGGTAATTATTATACATTATACATAAGTATGTAATCAACCATGTTTGACTTTTCTAGGAGTTGCATTTTAGTTGCATGTGGCAACTATTTTAGAACTATTATAAATGTGTCACTAAAACAACTATGTTGCAACTATTATACAATGTACATTCATGCAATCATGCCACATGTCCACATTTCCACCATCCATTATGGGATACATTTGCAACTAGTTTTTGATTATGATTCCCATTGATACAATTAATATGGCCACTAATGTGCCACTACTAAAGTACTATTGTTCAATTATGTTATTATTATAATATAATTATTTATAACTTAATAAGGATACATGTTCATCAATGTTTTATATCTTCATCATATGTGTTTCATTTTGAATGATTTAAAATGTTATGGGAGTGCTACCTCAAGTTCTAAAAATCATCTTTGAAGTGCAAAGAAAAATGAGTAATGAAACAATAACAAGAAGAAACATAAGTTTTCCAACTTACAAAACAAGTTTTTTTTTCCCCTCTTTGAACCCCTCCTATTTTCAAACCTCATAACGTTCTTATTTCTTATTAATTTTAAATGATTTAAAGTGCTATAGGAATGCCACTTGAAGTTTTACAAATCATTTTTAAATTCTAATATCAATACAATAACATGCAAGGAATTTTTTTGGTGTTTGGGAATTGGCCTTTGTAGCATTTGGTGGTTCATTTTTTTGAGTTTTTGACCCCCTTTATTTTGAGGGGCCATAACTTTCTCAAATTTATTTCATTCTTGATGATTTTTAATGCACCAAATGCATCAATAGGAAGGATTCAAGTTTTGTTTAGACACCATAAACAATGGAGCCATCCCCTTGGATCTAGCTTGCCTTGAGTGCTTAAGTTTTATAGTTTCAACTCAAATTGCAATTAATGAACAACTAAAAGATTTAACCCATGTGTTTGTTTTTGAATCCCATGTTATAAACTATATATTAAAAACTTGTTCTCTTATGTTCTCACATTAAAATATATGTGTCATTTTGGGTTGAACTTTAAAAAGTTTAACCTAAAGACAAAACATAAAATTAAAAAAAAATTCATGGCTATTTTTTAATGCACTTAGTCTTTTGTTTTCCTACCTACTTACCTACATAGGTAAGTAAGTAGGTCCTATTTTTATCTACCTATGTATGTAGGTATGTAAATAGGCCCTAGGTAAATACGTAAGTATGTAAGTCTAAAGACTTGCCAACCTACTTACCTATGGTTATGTAGGATGTACCTAACTACTAAAAATTATTTTTTTATTTTTCCAAAATACTATTAATATACAATGTGACAAATTTTGATTGTGCCATGTGTCACAATTTTGAACCATCATTAACAATCATAATAGACGATGGAGGTTAATATTTCAACAAATAGTTATGTTTAAATTTTTCATAATGCCACGTGTCAGATTTTAATAGATGGACGATAATTAATGACATCAACATGACATCATGGGTGTAATTATAATGGAATTGCATAATAGTTGAAAATGAGTTGTAATGAATTGCACCATATATATGATGAGTTACAATTCTACAACTCATGCAACTTGTTCGTTAGCACTCACGACATATAAATATAGTGAGTTGCAAATGTCCTCTACAACTCAATTTTTTTTGCAAGGCTAGTTGCAAAACACCCCCTTTTCTCATAATGATTCACAATGAAATAACACTTTGGTTTTAAGGTGAAAGGACCAATAAGTTAGGTGCAAATATGAGATTCATCATTAATTACATGTTTACAACTTTTAATTCCTTAACCAAATGTGAATTATTTTAGAAAGTAACTTAAGTTACTTCTTATAATCTAATTATAAAATTAGGCACTTAAGTTTATTTTGTGCATCGAAGCCAAAACCATTTTTCAATCAACATTTCTTCCAATTGTGGTGTGAAGTATCCCATATGCCAACCTTTGGAACACTAATCACAAATCAACATCACAAACTCGCCCCTTCCATGTATTTATGTTTTTACAACATTTTAACAATGTGTTCAAGGCTAAATGTTGATACAATCATTGATATGATGTTGTGATGGGATTGTAACATAATGTTTTGATCTAGATGGAAATTATGATAGGAGTTCAAAATCCTCCATGTTTAATGATGGCATGACATTCCACCATCCATAGGTTACAAAAATGGGTGTTTGGCTATAAAAGGGGAAACTTTGTTAAAAATCAATTGGAAACTATCCCCACACACGACACAACCCATGCACTATAAAATCCCTCCGAAAACATGTCTCCAAAAATGTTGAAACTTTGCACACCCATTGATCTCCTCTCCAAAAACTCAATAGTGTAGACAACACTCTAATTTGATGCCATATTTGCAAAATATGATTTTTTTAAATTAAAATTTAATTTAAAAAAAGGAAATAACCTTAGTACTTCCAAAAAAAATTGTCTTCGAATTGTTTGCACATGTGTAAAGCTCATTTCAAAAAGCTCACTAGCACAAAATTATACCCCAATCAAACTTTGTAATGTGCATGCCCCAAGCTATTGAAGATTTTTGTTTAGAAATATGTCTCAAAATGTTCAAAATTTTGTCTAGCCTTAGGTGTCAATGTGTTTAATGTTTGGTCTTAAGTAGGTTGTTTGATAAATACCTATTTGTTCACCAATTAACTTAATGTTAGACTATTGAATGGATGAAAGAGATTAATGAAAAGTACCACATCCAAATTACATATGAAAATAGATCCACGTGGATGAAATTTTGAAAAAATGAAAGATAAATAAATTTGAGAATGAAAAAAATAAATAAAGGACACATGGTATGTTTAAATTGGTCCCAAACTTGCCATCTAGGTCTAAGATTTTGAAGAAAAAATGAAAAATGAAAAATGAAATAAAAATCCAATGACGTTTAAATTAAACCCTTTGATCCTCCTTAATATTTTGAAGTTCCTTCAAGCCTCACAATCCTCCTCTTACACTCTAACTGAGGATGGTCAAAACAATGGCAAGCAAGAATCTCACCATTGATTGTATTTTTTCCTTAATATAGTAGTTTCAAACTATTTTGGCTACTATGTTATGCCACACAAATGCCACAAAGAAGATGACAACAACAAGGCAAACCTTCCTTGCATTTTTTGGGGGGGTTTTTATTGTTGGTTAATGACAACTAGTGGAGAGCTTGGGTTTTAGGTGATAGTGGTGACAATTTTGGAAAAAAGGAAAGAGATGGAAGGAAAAAAAAAAAAAAGGAAATAAAGGGAGCTTGTGATAAAAATAAGTGCCCCCCTCCTCTTATGGTTTTGAATATTTTTCTTTCACATTCTAAGTATAGCAAAGCCCCTATGAAGTTCAATTTTTCACATATGACATTTGACAAATAACACAAAATTACAAAAAAATTCAAATGAATTATGGATGAAGTAAACCAATAACACCCCCTCAAGCTAAAATTCCTACCCAATTGCAATAACATAAATAAAATACAAAACTTGCCAAAAATCAATTACACAACACTTGTTGTTAACAATAAACCTAATGCAAAACAATGGAACCTCTAAAGCTGCACAAAATTCAAGGAGGCCTTTTTGGTGATTCAAAATGAAACTCACTTCCAAACAATACAAGAATTCAAGTTCAGAAAACATAATGCATATTGCACAAATTGAATGTAAAAGAAACTTGTATAAAAAAACAAAAACCTATAACAACAAAACATGTGTGTTATGGAATCTCAAATCACCAAAAGTGATTTGAGATCACACAACTTGGGATTATATCCTATATATTATAAAACCACGTTCACATTAAATTGCTTCCAATTTACCCCAATTTACCTAAAGTAATTACGATGTAAATATGTAACAAACATTAAATTCCTAGTAACATCTTGAAGAGCTTTTCTAAGCCAAAAATGAATGACAATCACCTAATAGATGATTTAAGTTGTCACAAAAATGACATTCTATTGTGTAATGTTCAAAGTCAACCACAACTTCCGCAACTTCTCCATTCACCCTTGAATGCCAATTGTCAACACCTAGCCCCATTATGGATCTATGGCAACACAAAACATGGGGTCCTTTCTTCTATGGTTGTTGTGATCTTTTCCTAGAATCTTACCAACTCATAAAGTAAACTTACTTTCCATGGGTCTATACTCAAGTGGTAACATTTTTTAAATGCACCCCATTGGGATCTTCAAGCCTTATAGAAACTCTGGATTGAATATGGGCACCGATTTTGGATAAATTGTTGTACCCTATGGTGTTTTATACGAAGTCAACTTCAACAACTTCATGGTTCTTTTAGGAGTTGTGAAGCAAAATACATTACAAAATGACCATCATCCACTCATAGGTTGATAATCATGACTTTCATTGTTACATTCATTAGCATAACCCAATCAACAAGGTGATGTGCATGAATTTTGGAACTAAAAAAACTAACAATTATTGCATGGTACATTTTGTATTCAATCTCTTGCTAGATTTCAATAGTTCATAACTCTCTTTGTCGCCCCACTTTTGGAGGAGTGTGAGGATGACACTCACACTCCCGAAATGGGGACTTGGGAGTCTTCCGGGACTCCCAAAACTCCAGAGTTCGATTGCAGAGGTCAAAACACCCCGCCTTGAGGCGTTCTTCATGTGATTGGAAAGCTATTGAAGTGTAGATGTCGAAAATGGCCTTGCATGAGCCATTTGGACATCTACAACACAAGTTATGGCAAAAAGAAGGGCCAGGAATTAAACTAGCAGTTTGACTCCCGACCATTAAAAGTCGGGAATCGACCCGACCCCGGTGTGTGCAGATGGAGTGCGACACACCGTTGGAAAGCTTTCAACGAGATCTACAAGTTTGCTTTAAACCTCATCCCAATCCGAGGTCTGAGTAAAGAGTTATGAACTCACAAAGTCCTGGGAGTCCAAATCGAAACAGTTTCGGGACTCCTCCTCGGGAGTCCCGGGACAAAAAACCATTCGAATGTGGGTGCCGTGGAGTAACGCATAGAATAATATATGGGGGAAGGTGGTGACTTCCCCCGAATCTGGGCTATGGTGAATCTTGTGAGTCCAAAGCTGCTCGTGGCTTATCTTAGCACTAAAGGTGCTCCATAATGCGAACTAACCAATTTGTTGGTTGGTTTGATGCAGGTTCGAGTCAGTAACTAAAGCTTGTCCCTCTTCCTAGTTTCATCTCGGAGCTTCAACACACCCCTCTATTCCTTTTAGTGCTGAGAGCTGGGAACGTGCCCACAAGTCCCCACAATTCTGTTGTTTTAAAAACCAAGGCCCACCTTGGGCCTAACTTGGGACTTGGGAATGCGTCGCTCTTATTGGCACTTGTTCAAGCTCACATATTAATAATTCTTTACGATTGTGGTACGTTCCCAATGACAAGACTTCCCCTAATGTAGTTTGAAATGGGTTTGATGTTCTTGCCCTAACTAGTCTTACACCCAAGGAATCCATAAGACCTAATGCCTCTACCATGTTTATATCTTCATCCACTTACATACTTAAATACATCTTTTCACTTCCTCCTTCCCATCAATTCACATAGAAGTGAAAGCTTGCAAAATTTCCTTAAATGAAACCATTGAAAAAACTAGCATGACACCTTTCACTATGGTAGAGCTTAACACTTCAATCAAACAAAGAAATTAGAGACAAACCCTTCAAGCCCTAAAGTACACTACCCTTTAAACAAAATCACTTTTGATAGTTAAAAACAATCACAAGTTTAAGAACAATCCTAAGAAAAATGACTATTGTTTAAAAGAGATAACTTAAAAAACTAGGAGTGATGAAAGCTTTGAAAGTTTTGATCACCTTCAAAGAGTGGCAAAACACTATTGCCATTGCCTTCCTAAGACATTCATTCCTCTTCTTTGTTCACACATTGAATTTTGGGATTCTTTTTGTACTTTTGAAGGATTAATCACACATTACATTTCAAGAGTGTTTCACATTCTCAAAGGATCACATTATTACCAATAACTTTGTCTCATTTTGTTCCAAGCAACAATGTCCAAATTTATTATAAACAAGTAATTCATCGTGTAATGGGTCTGCCTAATGTTATATGACTATGATCAATATTTTATTCCGAAGACCAACTCCTTATGAAGGAAAATAAAAAATCTTTAAGAATATTTTATTTTCAGAAATTAAATATTCAAAATTAATTAATTGTTTGGGAGGCATGTGCCAAACTTGCCAACATACTACAATATAGTATATGGAATGTTTGGAATCTAAAACTTTGAGAACTAAAATGTTTGAATTTGGATGTGTGAATACTTAAAGCTAAAAACTGAAAATTGAAATTTGAATTTTTTATATGAAACGTTTGGAATTTGAAAAATTGAAAACTGAAAACAAAAATTTGACATCTCTTTGTGAAATGTTTAGAAGGAATTTGAGATTTTGAAAATTGAAATGTTTGAATACTGAAAATTGAAAATTGAAATGTTTGAATATTGAAAACTAAAAACTAAAAATTGAAATGTCTGAATATTGAAAATTGAAAACTCAAATGTCTGAATAATGAAAACTGAAATCTTTGGAATTTAAAATTACATCTTACATTAGTAACAAAAGAGCTTCAGTGCAAACCCTACCTCTGCAAAGAAACTCTTACCTCGTGTGGTAAGTTCATCAAACAAGTTATGGACCAAAAGCTTCTCATCCTCGGATTCCCATAGCTTCCTCCCATGTTTACATCGAGCTTTCTTTCTGAGAGAAAATCCGTAATTTTTGAAATCCATAATGACTATTCATAGGAATATCAAACTAACATCAATGAGTTGGGCATCATTGAGCTACACAAATAATCCTTCTTCAGTTAGATAGGGATACCAATTGACTCCTAGAAGAAAATCAAGCCTGGTTGAAATGAGAAAATATAATATACAGCTTAGAACACTATGGACTATTGTGTAGATAGGTACTAGTGAAATTGCCATATGATGACAATACCTTTTTGAAACTGTCTTTTGCCTTTGCACCTTTTTCCTTCAAGGCTCTATAGTTGCCGGTCTGGTAGATCTTGTCCCAAAGACAAGACTGCCAATCCCATGATAATGTGCATAAAGCCAGGCAGAAAGAAAACAAGACGCCGTGCAATGAAGTGTGTTGAGTGGAATATGGGAGAGGCAGAAGCAAATTAATTTTGGAACACTTTCAAAGATCACAATATGTCTGCCTTTGGCTGAAGAAACATTGAACTAAGCCAGACAACTCTCCAAGAGGTGTCATGTTTATTAAGACATGAAAAAAAGTTTTAGTGAATCTACCGAGGATATTGTGTGCACTCACATTATGGCCACTGTATTTGATTGTTTCACTGAATTGCCAGGCTTGCAAGGTGCCATGGCATTTGCACTGGCATTGCAGTCAGTCCATGACTTGCTCGAGGGTCATGGTGAAACAATTGTCACAGCAACTACAGCAATTGTAGTTTTGACAGTGAGCCACACTATGTTTCACTTCTCCCACTAAAATTTTGTCCATTGCTACCCACCATCATTAATGGTTTTACCTCCTCCTGGAAGTCTTTTGCCTATACCAGATATGTTTCCAGCTTATATCTAGTGTGAAATGTGTTCTATTATTTCTTGCCCTAACCTTCTTCCATTGTTGAACTAGAGCAGCCATTTCTTGCAATTGTTATGGTAGAGCGTGCAATTTGGCATTAGGGCTACTTTCAAGGAATGTGTGCACCAACATTGTCCCACTTTGAAACCATAAGTTCCAAATTTGAATGGATTGCAGGTGATTGTATTAGGTGGCTCCACATCAACAATGCTGGGAAAATTGGGAGTGGCAGAGGCTACACATGGCAACAGTCTGGATGCTGATGTGAGTTCACAGCCCTCCATGTGTACCCATTTAGCAGTTGGTGGTTACAACACAAGTCAGGTGTGTATAACTGAAAATAATTACACATGTTACAGTGCAAAGTGTTTTGGTTGCCATCTGGTCAGGAGGTGCAGTGCCTCCTTGATTTCCAAGATTTGAAGTCAGCTGTGGGTGTTTCAAAAAACAGAATGTTTGCCTCTGCAGGCATTCTGTTTTTCCAAATGCCTTTGGGTTTTTCACACTTTATAATGGTATTTGCAACCATAACCCATTGAAAGGGACACTTAACCCATTGACAGGTACACTTGGAACGCCTTACTTGCTCCTGATCAAGTCATATATAAGAGGGGCATGATGAGCTGCGTCGCACCTCCACCAAGGTTACTTCATCCTGCTGCTATCCCATTAACAAGCCCAATTATCTTGCTATTGAACATAGTGCTCATCCAGAATTGGCAAGAGCCGAATGTTGGAAGTGAGAAACCAATGAAGAACCGGACCAGAATGAATCCAGAGATGGTCAACACTGACACCATGAAATACTCTTTCTTTCTAATACAGTGCAACCCAAGAGGCGTGCACACACAAGAAAATATTCAAGCACTAAGGCAACTCTACTTTGCACACAAGAAAGTACTCTTTCCCTTTCATGGTAGACAACACCGCAGCCCCAGAAGTGTGCACAAACAAGCAAATATTCTCAAGCACTAAGGGGACTCTACTTTGATATCGTTTTTCTTTCATTTTCTTTCTTTTTCAAACTCTAATCAGTTGGCCAGAGCTGCAGCAAGGGGGACAATCCATCAAGCCTGGACCATCAAAACTTACAAAGTTCACTGTCTGAAAACCTAATGTACTTAGGGTTAGATCCACCAAAACATGAAAAATTACATCCATGTGAAAATTTTCCTTCTGTGAACATTTGTCATCTCCACATTGGCCAATGAGTGAGCCAAAATTTTATCCCCAAATCCAAATCCTGCACAGATGTGTAATCTCTTCCCTATGGCCAGCACCCACCAGTGCACCATCCATCCAAAACCTCTTTATTGTTACACTGAGTAAATGCAGTTACCTTGCACATTTTCACACTAAATCAGAGCTGGTTTTGTCACTTTGCAATGAAGTTTATTGGAGAGCCTATTCTAGATTACTTTTAGCTTAGGGTGCTTAGAAGAAACTTTTGAGCACTGAAACCTTCAGACAAGAAGAGGTGGATACCTTTACACTTTGATACCAAAGTATCATCGGGATAGCAAAGAACAAAACAGACCACAGTAGAACTTAGCATTTCAGCCTCAAATCCAAACTACTGAAGCCATCTCTGCACACCAAGCAAAGCTCTCCTGCTGCAGACATCAAGTTGTATGATAAATACATTGACAACAAAACAGTAAAAAAAAGAGCTGAACACAAAAAACTACAACAATATCAATTACCATGATCTATTTCATGGTCACAGAACGGATGAGAGAAGAAAGGTACCATTCTATATCAACAAGCAATGCATTATGGTAACCAGCTAATAGTACAAGGTTGCTGCTGCTGCTTGGGATGCTGCAAAACTTGCAAAGGAATGTCACATGACCAGTATACTCTCAGTAAGCAACTGCTTTGAGAAACGTTAAACTTTTCAGCAGCACACCATACACCATGCCCATCTCCTGCATAGTGAAGAAGATGACAAGGAAGAATCCCAGGAAATCATAATCTTGTTCATGCCATGAACCTCTGAAATCATTGATGTACATATGAAATTTCTGCATCAGTTTTAGAGGCAGAGGCAGAAAAAAGAACTCCAGCAAGGTAATGACAACCAAGGCTTTGCTGCTGCCTCAACTGTGTAGGAGCAGTGAAACCTCCAGCCTGATGGTAGCAAGGAAAACCTCCCTCTTCTGGAACCTTCATAGCTCACTCCTCAAATCCTTCCAGGACCCGGCCTGCATTCTATGTATGGAATGCCCTAGATAGGAGCAAGAGAGGTTTGCAGTGGGGAGAAGTTGGGCACGGCACTTGCAACCATCCAACTTGCAGTCAGTTTCTTCCCAACTCTAGGGTGTCTCCCTTCTCACAGTTCTGAGCACACTGACCAAGATCAATTGACTGTTGTACTCGTGAACCATCCCCTTCATAGCCCATTTCTTTCTCAACTCTAGTGTCTTGCTTCTCAGAATGCTGTACAAAATTACCACCAACAAGACCTATATGTAGTTACTGCAAAATGATTTGGCTACTTGGTTGCACCTCTCCATATTACTGTCTGCACAATTCTGATAGTTCACTTGTAGTTTGGATGAACTCTCTGTGAAGGATCCCAACAGCCAATTCTGGGACAATGACTGGCCAGCTATCCATCTCAACAAGGCCCTTCCTTGTAAACCAGCCTACAAACATTTTCTGTGCCAACCTTTATATGTTGAGAAGAACTCCAGAGACTGAAAAAAAACCCCATCCAAACAGAAAAGTATTTCCTAGATTCCTAGGTCTCAGCTTAAGGACATCTGTCTTCCATCTATCACAAAGACTGACTCCATTTTGCCTCATCTATAGAAGACTTTGGCTATACTAGCTGCTGCACCACCAAGAAGAAGCTTATGAGACACATCAGTCTGATATCTGTCAAAGAGTCCTGTTCTTGTCATCGCTTTGATTCATTTGCGGGATTCACAGATCCATCTCTGAACAATCTCACACTGAGGCTGTTAAAGCGGTCCCTAGAATACTGTCTGGAAGCTTTCCTCCAGTCTGTACCTCTTCGCATCATGGCAGCAAATTCATCATAGCTAATACAACCATCCTTATCAGTGTCCACTTCCTCTAGAATGCCATTTATCACACTTGTCTCAGCCGATGTTGAATCATCGCCAATAGCTACCCTAAGCTCCTCCATCTCAATAAATCCACTACCATCTGTGTCAAAGTGAGCAAAAGCTTTACGCAAGTGGTCATCATTATCAAGCCGTTGAAGGTGAATTGTTGCTGCGACAAACTCACCATAGTTCAAGGCACCATTACCATCAACATCAGCTGCATCCATGAGCTGCCGCACTTCTGCCTCAGTCAGTTGAGAACCAATCTGAATCAAGCCATTTTTCAACTCTTCAAAAGTGATGGCACCATCTTTGTCAGAGTCGATCATCTCAAACATGTCCCGCAGCTTCTCGATCTCTTCACCCCCGAGAATCTCTGCAATGACCTGCAAGGCCTTCTTTTTCAACTTGTTCATTGCTGAAAATTGTTTCAACCTTGATCTCACGGCATCAAGAGGAACATTGGAATTCTTCTTTGTATTCTGTAGCCATGGGTGATCTAGAACCTGTTGTGCATCAAAGCGAGCTGTAGGATCTGGTTCCAGCATGTGCCGCACAAGTGATTTCGCAGAATCTGAAACCACAGGCCAAGGGTCCCTCTTGAAGTCCAGAGCACCTCGAAGAATCGCTTGTGCAACTCCCTGTTCTGTTTCAGCCCAGAATGGTGGAACACCACAAAGCAAAATATAAAGAATGATGCCAGCACTCCACACATCAATCTCAGGTCCATAGTTCCGCTTCAATACCTCTGGTGCCATGTAGTAAGGACTTCCTACAATCTCATAGAACTTCTCCCCTGGCTTGAAGAAAACAGAGAGACCGAAGTCAATGGCTTTCAAAGGAGAAGCCTCCTTCTTGTTTGCGAAGAGGAAATTCTCAGGCTTGAGATCCCGGTGCATCACCCCATGTTGATGACACACTTGCACAACTTCGACAATTGTGCGAGTGATAACTGCAGCGGCTCGCTCAGTATAATGCCCCCGTGCAATGATGCGGTCGAAAAGCTCACCACCTTCGCAGAGCTCCATCACCAAATGCACGGCGTGGTCATCTTCGTATGCGGCCTTGAGTTTGACGATGTTAGGGTGTTGTGGTAAGTGATGCATAATAGCAACTTCCCGTCGAACATCCTCCACATCCACAGCCGTCCTCAGCTTACGTTTGGAGATGGATTTGCACGCGTATTTCTCCCCGCATCCATTCTCCATGTCTGTGCACAAGTAGGTAATACCAAACTCTCCTCGACCAAGCTCGCCTCCCAGCACATACTTGTCCGTGATCCTCGACTTGGATTGGTTCTTCAGTATTTGCACAGCAGAAATCTGGTATCCATCTTGCGCAAAGGGGTTCGGCTTCCGTTCCTTTCGAGACCGCGACGCCGCCGACCTCGACGACGACGACCCTACACAACAGTTGCCCATCGATTTCTTTTTTTCCCTCTCTCTTTCTCTCTCTCTCTCTCTCGCGTCCCCTCCTGACCTAATGCTCCCTCCTCTTCCTCCTCCTCTCTTTCATTTCATACTAAACCCTTCCTTCCAACCCTAATCTCCGACCTCGGCTCCTGCGACTACCAAGAAACAAACAAGAGTGGGGAAAGCAACAACATGATCTCACAGAAGAAGCAAGCACTCGCCCCTGAAACAAACAAACTCGTCACAAACACAAGCTTTCCGGCAAGCCCCTCTCCGAATGCAATAGCTTCTTTCTTTCTTTCCCTTACTCGACTTCAGTCCCGGAGCAAAATGCACACCCAAGACTGACTATCGGGCATCACCAAGCCAAAAAAATTGGGTTCCTGGGATCACAACCAGTTCCTATGTCAGCTTCGATTTGCAGCATGCACCACTTCTTCACAGAATGTTTGCGCAAATCGAGCCCAAAGTTGAGGATGTGTCGTCGGACCGACAGCGCGCAGAGATCAGCGAGCGACGGCGCTCGGACCCGCAGCGCGCAGCGAGACGAGACGGCCCTCGCTCTCTCGCCCTGTACACACACCAACGTCTGTTGGAATGACCCAATGGCCATGGACAATTACTTACGTCCATGGCCACTGGCCTTTTCACATTACTGTGGGTACATGCATTTGTGGGTCTTTTCTTTTTCTACATGCAGGCCTGCAGGTGAGTGAGGCCTCTTTTTTAGTGGCCAATTTAAACACAGGAAATGTTAGATTTGGACTCAGAGTCTAATTTATTTATTTTTTCAAAAAAAATTTAAAAACAATTTTGTGAGGTAGGCCTAGGTGGTGATAGGACAGGCCATCATCCACAAGAGGACTTGGCCAAATTTAACTAGAGGTTAGAGAGACAAGTAGAATTTTTTTCAAACCCGGCCTTATAAATTACTCGCAACATGCAAGAACCAATGGTTTAAATATGGCAAGTTTCACCTTTTTCACCCCTTGAAACATGGTCTTGACTTTGGTCCCTTTGTCCCAAAAAAATCCTTTTGGAAACAGTTTACACACCCCCTTTTTTTTTTCAGCTCCCCAAGTACCTAGTGAAAATTTGCCATTAGAAAAAACAACTCTCTGAGTCCCTAAACCCTAAACTCTGTGTTTTAGTCTAAGCAGGATAAGGTATTCATTATATTTAGAAGCAATTTAGATAAAATTTGGGGTTTTTAGCATAGGATCGGTGTGAATGCTGGCTGGTTCATCAAGACCTAACTACACACACCCAAAGGTCAAGTATGGTTCACACTGACACACAACAAATTAAAAAGGACTAGTGGACTCGAGCTTCTTGCTAATTCAGTAATAAGTACCCAAGTACCAACTTAGTTCATCCCAGTGTCAGTTTGTTCAGCTGAGCTTATAGAAACTTATAGAAACTTCGGATGTAAGTAAGTATCAGGTATTGGGATTTGTCACAAAATCTACGGGATTCTAAAATTGAAGGCTCCCCCCTCTCCTCACCTACACACACATTTTCTCTTCCTTTCTTACATGTGGCCAGAGCTTTCGTTTTCCACGGCAAGGAACACAAGACTAGTAGAAACCAGTGAATCGGCATCTACACTAGTACATTCGTAAAAACAAAAAAAAAAAACCCCTAAAAAAAACTCACAATCTTTTGGGGTTGCTTCATTATAGTGCATTCACACTTCATGTTAAATCAATGTTAAATGAAAATTTAGGGTGACATCCTAGGTGGCACCCAACGTTACATGGACGATAGCTTAATGTTAAGTGAATGTTAGTTTAATGTCAAATCTTCACAATAAGTAAGTTTAAGTCTTAAATGACTAGTATGGTGTTAAGGGACTCAAATATCTTTCACACCTATGTTCTGAAAATTGTGGAATAAAACTCTATTAATTCTAACTTGCCAAAGGGCTTTCCAAGAATGCCTTCAAAATCCAATACAATTTTCAGTTTCAATTTTATTTAATTTTTTATTGAAAATATACTTCACTAATTAATGACTTCCACAGCATAGCTCCAAAGAGTTTCAATCCAAGTTGATGCACCCTTACTCATCCTAAGCTTTTCGAAGATACCAAGAGTGCAACATGAAACACCATGGTTTGGGAGATCTCAACATGACAAACAAAACAAACTACCTTGCTAATTCCTAATTGTGTTTTGCAAGGGTTGCATCAACTACCTTGTTTCATAGATATATAAAGGTATTTCCATCTAAATTAGCATTTAAAAAAAAATTATTACTAGTGTAACATGTGCCATTGGCCCAAGTGTGAACACACTAAAAACTCAACTGAATTTTCCTTCCAAACACAATTTTTTCAATTTGTTTGAATTTCTTTTTAAAAATCCACTAAAAAAATCAGTATCTTCCACACCTTAGCTCTGAAAATTGTGAAGTAAAACCTTATTAAATCTGACTCGTCCATGGATTTCCAACAACACCAAAAAACGTTTTCAAATTTCAATACAGTTTTCAGTTTTGAGTTTATTTAATTTTCACTTTTAAGAATGATTCTATATTCACTGGCTTCCATACCGTAGCTCTAAACATTCTCAAACCAAATCTTTGCACTTCTTACTCATCTAGAGCCTTTCGAAAGATACCAAGAGCATGACATGAAGAGCTATGGGCTGGAAGATCTCAGCATGACATGAAGAGCTATGCTTTGGAAGATCTCAGCATGACAAAAGAAAACAAACTACCTTGCTTCATAGATAGATCTCTAGGAGGGTTAATTAGAACTTCAAGATTTATTACCAGAGTGCCTTTACCATTCCAGCAATTAATTAAATTATTTTCAGTAAATGCCGGGATTTTTTCAAATTTTAGCTGCCCACAATGTCAGAAATTCTAACTTTTTTTTTGTTGCTACCTAGTAGTAGTGTTAAATGGTCATTTCACCTCCTCCAGGTTTACATGGCCAGGCCTTTGAAAGTACCAAAATTTCAAGAAGTGAAAAAATAATAAACATTTAACAAGAAGATGCAAGAATGGTAAAGGTACTATGATATTTCTCATTGGCCAACTACAATGATCGGCCCAAGTGATGAGAGTTAAATAATCTCTCACTTTGTAAAGTCCATCTTTTCAAGTTCATGGTTGGGGATGAAGGAGAAATTAAACAGTGCGCACTGAATGTGATCAATATCAATAGAGGGCTCTTGTTGGGCATGCTCTAAGTGCTTCTTCACCCAAGTTTTCTTTTCTATGATACCCACTAGATATCACAATGAATTTTTAAAAAAATGAATGCACATATTTCAAAAAGAAGCATAATGTCTCTTGAAATGCTTGCCCTTGGAAGAGGAAAACTTACATGCAATAAAAGGCCCTCCAACTACACTAAAAGATTTTGATCAGGTCTTTATATATGTTTTTACGACGGTACCATTATAGGTGCTGGTTTACCCAAGGCTGCAAACCGCACCTGAAATTTTGTTCTTTGAAAAAATGGGCACCTTGGAATCATGTTGCAATTAGGTGTGAAGTGTAGTAGTGTAATCCCTCATGGTTGGTGGGGAGGGGAGGGGGATTTTTGCAAATGAGGGGCCCAATCGAGGGGCAACTGAGCCTAACTTGCATTTTTGGAACACCTTCACCTGTGGTTGTTAATTGAAAGTAAAGCACAAGGCACATCATGAGTTAAACATACATACAAAAATTTGAAGGGCATCCCCACCATAGTTAGTTTAGCACAAAGTTGAATTGGATATAACCATATCACTAGCACATCGCGCCAAGTATAAGTTAAATCCAAATTATGCTGCAATGGTGAAGCAAGACATTGATAAACTATTAACATTAGGTTTCATACAATCTATGGAAGAGGCTACAGGGCTATCATCGATTGCGATTAGTACCAAAGCAAAATGGGAAGTTCATAATTTGTGTGGATTTTAAAAAACTGAATTCAACAACAAAAAAATTCCTTTTTCATTATCATTCCTAGGTGAGGTATGAAACACAATGGCATGATGTGAGGCCTATTCATTTTTGGATGGATATTTTAAGTACCATTAGATATTCATAGCTCTTGAAGACATATATAATATATACTATTATAAATTGGGGAGCACTTATTTAGAGGGTGATGCTTTTTGGAGTGAATAATGGACCTCCAACATTTCAAAGAGTTGTCACAAAAACATTTAAAGAATATCTAGACAATTTCATGAATATATTCCTATATGATTTCACAATCTATAATGACATAGAGACTCATTTGCAAAAGCTGAGATTATGCTTTCAGAAATGCAAGGAGTACAAAATCAACTTAAACCCATAAAATTGTGATTTCATGGTATTTTATGGAATGATTCTTGAATTTATTATTTCAAAAAAGGGTAAGCTACCTAATCCAAAAAAAAGACGTGCAATGGTGAACATGCCTATACTACATAATTCACTACAAATTGAAATATTAATCAAATGTTATAATTTTATAAATGTTTTATTAAGAACTTTGCAATGATTATGGCTCCAATGATTATGTTCACAAGGGAAACATAAGGTTTTATGTGGACATATGAATGTCAGAAAGCTTGGGAATTCATAAAACAAAAATACATTAAAGCATCAATTTTAATACCGTCAAATTAAGAAATGGATTTCCATGTTCACACATATGCATCATTGTTGGCTATGGGAACCTTACTGACACATAACATAATAGGGAAGAATGATCAACTAGTAATGTATGCTTATAAATTTTTTAACAATGTAGAACAAAATAATAGTACCACAAAAAATGAAGCCTTAGTCATGGTCTTCGCATTACATAAGTTTAGGCATTATTTGTTGGGAAATAAATTTTTGTTTTATTTAGGTCAAAGGCTTTCACAAGACTTAAGGAGAATAGTTAAGTGCCTATTATTATTTCTAAAGTATGATGTCATAGTAGTTTACAAACTAAGTAAGACTCATGTAAATGCATATGCCTTGTCCAAATTACTTGATACCATAGAATTCACAAGATTCCCAAAACAAATCATAGATGCAAGTTTTTTTTTCACATAACCAGAATAGTTAAACAATGTTAAGAATTTTTTACAAACAAAACATATGGAAGATTTTTTGTTTGCATGACAAAAACAAAGGTTAACTAGGAGGGTTGCACCCTTCACAATTAAGAATGGTGTTATGTATAAAATGGGACATGACAACAAATTGAAATAATGTTTGTCAACCACATAAACACAAAATGATGCGCCCCCAAGTTCCTTGTTAGACCCAAAAATGGTCCAACTATGTCAAAGGTGGAAATAGTTGGAACTTGGTGCCGCTCCCGGCTTCCAGCACTAAAAGGGGGTGAGAGGGGCATGTTGAAAGCTCCGAGATTAGACTAGGAAGAGGGACAACTATTTAGTTACTCGGTCATGCACAAAACCAACCACAAGAAGGTTAGTTCACCTTCGGAAAACACCCTTGGTGTTGGGATAAGCCACGGGCAACACGAACTCACTTGACTCACCACGGCCCGGGCTCGGGGCAAGCCACCACCTTCCCCCATATAGTATTCTCTGCATTGCTCCGCGGCACCCGCATCCAAATGGCTTTTATTCCCGGGACTCCCAAGGAGGAGTCCCGAAACTATCCCGGTTTGGACCCCCGGGACTTTGGGAACTCATAGTTCCCGGCTCAGACCTCGGATTGGGATGAGGTCTAAAGCAAACTTGTAGCTTTCCAATGGTGTGTCACACTCTATTTGCACACACCAGGATCAGGTCGATTCCCGACTTTTAGTGGTCGGGAATCAAACTGCCAGTTTGACTCTTGGCCCTTCTTTTGCCCATAACCCGTGTAGCAAATGTCCAAATGGTTCATGCGAGGCCATTTTCGACATCTACACTTCAAGGCTTTTCCAACGGTATAAAGAACACCTTGAGGCGAGGTGTTTTTCCCTTTGCTGTTGAGCTCCGAAGTTGCGGGAGTCCCGGAGGACTCCAAGTTCCCACTTTTGGGAGTGCAAGTCTCATCCTCACACTTGCCCTCAAAGTGGGGTTGCAACACAAAAGGTGATGGAGTTGCATGAAGAAGCAATAGGAA
>Ga0209208_10003336_pt1 | contig 23040 bp, 22 predicted proteins | sample S1TSphfallax_3_FD_187694 | JGI IMG/M metagenome (GOLD analysis project Ga0209208, IMG submission 187694) | Host-associated microbial communities from peat moss isolated from Minnesota, USA - S1T2_Fd - Sphagnum fallax MG (SPAdes) (version 2) | ecosystem: Host-associated > Plants > Peat moss >...
TTTCCGCCCTAAACTGCCCAGGACTTATTATGGTTTTCAGGACCGAAACCTGAAAACTTTTAGGACATGGTTTTCGGTTTCCAAGATCGAAACCTGAAAACTTTTAGGACGTGATTTTCAGGATGTGGGATCTCAATTTTGGGACCTGGATTTCACACAGGGGCTTCACAATGGCCTTCGGCCACGGGCACCCACTAGTTATAACAATTCCAGCAGCCTCTCGTTGTCTCTCTCTCTCGTGATGTGAGAAAATTTTAGCAACATCCTCTTCCTCTCTTCCCCCACAACAAAAACAAAAAATTCAAGGGAAAAAAACTAAACACAACCTCCATTCATCGATTGGAATTGACCTTATAGAATATTTTTAAAAGACTATGAAGAACATATCAAAATGTATTTTCCTTTTACTCTATCTTTTCAACCCATTACCATTATACAAGTTATGGGAAAATCATGTTAGTGGAAATCACATTGCCATGCAACTAATTAGTTCAAAATAACTAATGTGCAACTACACTACAACTATTACATGGAAATAAAGAAATAAAATAAAATAAAATGCCACATAGGAAATTCATAAAGTTTTAATGTAGTTATATACTTGTGCAAAATGGGGACCTATCCAAATATATGTATGCACCATATATACAAAAGTAGTCCATTATATTTTGATTTTGTGAGCAAGTTACACAAAAATCATAAGTGACAACCATGATGTAACTAGCATTTTATTGGCAACTACTTTATAACTAGTGTATGGCTTTTGCATATGATCATGCCATGTGTGTCCATTGCCACCATTAATTAGATTTGGCATTCTTTATTTCATTGTATTTCACCATCAACTAGACTCTTTTGCAACTAGTGGACAATTGAGTTACAAATTCCCACACAAATTTGAAATTGTCCCAGGATATGTGAAACCATGTGACACATGGATGCAATTGTTAACAAATCTTAAAACTTACATCTATAGTTCTTATGCATTTTGCTTGTTGTCTAAAACAATATAAAGGATGAATAAAGAAATACTTATTTGTTTTAATTTGAAACTTGTTAATTTTTTTTCAAACAAGTATGAAACACATTATGTATAACATCATTTTTTTTTTGGTTATTGTTATTATAGAATTTGAAACATTTTAGCAATTAGAATAAATAAAAATTTCATTTAATAATATGTTTTGTGAAGATATTTGATTTTTTGTTATTCATTTCTTTGTTTGAACAAAATTTTGTTAGTTTATTTGTTGATAATTGAAACCATGAAAGTATTAAAGCTTCAAGTTTTTTTGTTATAATAAGTAATAATATTCAACTTTAACACCCATGTTGTTTTGAACATTTGAAATATCATTCATTTTTTAATGGATAAAAATATTTTGTTGTTAGGTTGTTGGTTCTTATGATTTTGATGGTGTAAGTCTTAGGAATTGGCATCAAAATTTAATACAATTTTATGCTAAAACAATAAAAGTGAATGTAAATTTACATTTACATGTTTGACATTGTATCTGGCACATCATTTGTTAATTAAATTATAGTTACTAAAGTTGCATATGCGTTGTTCGTTAATTACATCATAATTACAAAAATTGTCTATGTGTTGCTTGTTGATTGAATTATAGTTGTAGATTATGTGTATGTTGTTGGGTAGTTGCTTTTAGTCGTGGATAAACAATTGCATCTAGTTACATGTGACTTACAAATGAGTTCCACCATATATGACTAGGGGTGTTAACATCATTCTATGTTTGGTAGCAATCAAATGTAGCCCAATTCATGAATATAGCCAAAATGGATCTATTAACATTGTATTTAATCATAGATATTAAATAGGATATTGGATTATAATAGTCTTGAACAACATTAGAAATGTAAATAAACTACATATTATTTGAAATGACCATGGATCACAAAAAAATGTTCATGTCCAACTATTACATTTTTCAATATTGAATATTAAAATATATAATTACATTCTTGCAAACAAGATGTTTTTCATTATTTGTGCAATGGACTTATGTAAGGTGTTTCACAATTAAAAAAATGTATTGTCAATTCTAGTAGGTGCACAAAATTTCCGTCCATAAATGGATATTAATTAAAAAATAATTCTATCAAAAAATTGATCGATTGCAAATTTTTAAATTATATATTAATGAAATTCCAATTCCAACATATTACCTTTGCAAAAGTCTATTAATCACAAAACAATACTTTTTGGTAATGCATTATTTGTAAGTTGAATATTAATACCAATAATAGAACATTAAATGTTGCACATTAATACCAAGATACATAGGTATAAGTCATAACATAGTTGTTAATAAATTGTTCAATCATTTTTATTCTCATGTTGCCTTGAATTATAAGATAGATGCAATGGACATATATATTTCATCCATCCATCCATTCATCAATGGATGAACATAACTTTGTTTTGTTCCTATTATGTCTATGCTTTCATATTTTATCCTGATAAATATTTGTTTACTCTTTTGTTTTGCACATTTTATGTTCATGTTTTTAGCCTTTGAGAATTTGTTTTGACTTATATGTTCATGTTTAGATTTCAACTTAAATTTGTTTTTCATTTTTCATTTTCATAATTCTTGCGCTTGTGATATTCACATGCAAAGGAAAATGTTGGACTTTTTCCCTTGGTTGGGAAGTTTTCAAGCATTAGGGTTTTAGGAAGATACCATGAAAGTTGGTTCCTTGGTAAGGAATTATCATTTGTTCACTTCCAAAAAAACCTACCTTAAGTGGTGAAGAAGGTAAAAACAACAAAAAATCAAATTGTGCACGAGGTAGAATCCAAAGAGGAAGATTTGGATTATGGAGAGTAGATTGTTTCAAAGAAGGCCCTATAAGGTCACCCATAATTCACATTTTGTTTAGAGTTCCACAATACTTAGTACTATAAGGGCATTGCTAGCCACAAATAATGGAAATAGAAATAATATATCCAACATATGAAAATGACCATTAGAGGACGACAAGCCAATTGAAATATTTGAGAATATTTTCTAAGGTTTTTCATATAAAAGTCGCGGATGTACTTGATGTGGAATTTGTGGATAATACTACCATTATTCCTTACCCATATAAGGACCTTAATGGCAACACTAAGAACACCTCCTATGTTCCAGCTTTAATTAGTCAATAATTTGTGGGAGGATGAGGAAGGTTTTTTTTAAAAATTGGCCCATTATGACACCTTGCTATCAAAAAATGAGATGTGGAAGTTGGAGGCAATAGCTTGGAGGCAAAAGAAAGGGCCTTGAAGGAATGAACTTATGGGGGGAGTTGAAGACTTTGTTGGAAGTAGCACTATTGCCTTCTAAGGTAGATGAGGCATTAACCTTACAACACCTGATAACCTACCAACATGCATTTCCTAAGTTCAACGTTGACACAGCACCCCCAATAGTTATTTCTAATAACTTTAAGAAGAGCAATGGGGAACATACACCTAAATAGGACCCTTTGCATTCTATTATTCCTATTGCAGCTTTGGACCCCCTAGCTAAATATCATACCCTTAAGGTACTATGGTCACTTCACCATCCAAAAAGACAAGAGGTAATTCTTCCTTATGAGCTTCAAAAAAAAAAAAAACCTAAGTGGGATTAATGGGATGTAATCCAAAGTAGATGGGGATGATGTTAAAGGGTAAATTCTACCTCCTTCTAGGGGTTATTTGGGTTAGTAGAGTAGCTTAGTAAGTTAAAAATTTACAAGTGGTAAGTTTACTTATCACTTCCCCAGATTTAGGGAGAGGATGTCAATTAGTTTGGTTATACTTTTAAAATGTAGGGAGTTAGTTAATTAAATGCTAGTTAGGTGGAATTTGGGGAGGACTTGGAAGATTTAAGAGGAGATTAAGTTCTCATGTGTGCAGAAGCGGTGGCAAAAGTGAGGATCATTTTCTTCATAGGCGGAGCTTGGGGAGCATGTTGGCTATGGTGCGAGAGGAAATTAGAATATGAAAGAACTATTGTGCTTTGGCAAGGCAATGAAGTTAGGTTTACGGCATGTGAGAAACAAAAGTTTATGTGTGTATGTGATTATTCTCCTCATTTGTGTTTAGAAAATTATGAAAAATAATTAGCTTTGTAGTGTAAAAAATATTTTTTGTGTTCTCTGGATTTTTCTTTAATTAAGATGACAACAAGTAATTAATGTGTGTTTCCTTTATTTCTTGTCTTTTGAAATAGAAATACCTCCTATAGATGTTGTCGTAGGAAGGTAATTACCTTTTATAGGCCCATGGAATTAATTATTTTGTCTTTCTTTGTGGTTTTATCTTGAAGGCAATTTGTACTTATGTGTCTTTTCTGAGGTTCCGAAGTAATCGGACCCATAGTTCTAAAGATTTTTTATTTATTTATGTTTCATCCAACAACCATAACTAGCTTAGTTTGTGATTGATTGTTGAGTTCATAGTACTTACAATACTACATAACCTACCTTTAGTTTCAACAAAATTTCATTACAAATCATTATTATCTAAACATAAAAATCAATATACAATTTGTGTTTAGTAAATTTTTATTGCTAATTATGTATTAAAACATTTTGGAAACATCAAAACAAAAGAAATATTTGTTAGGTTTGATATAATAATATAACAATCATATATATATATATATAATTTTTATTAAATATTTAAACCTTTCATGAATCTGAAAATAATCTAAAACATAATCATGAAATTTGGAAAGATGTTTATTTCAATGAAAAATAATTTCGAAATTTTTCAAAACGCTCTATATACAATTTTAACATCATTAATAAATATGATAACAAATGGAATACTTTGTAATTATAAGTGAAAAATATGCAAAACTCTTCAAATAAGTGGATGGGAAAAACATCATAAAAATAAAGTATAATGATGAATGCAACAACTCACACAAGAATGTATTGTTGACAAATATCAAACAAATTGAGCCATTTATTTATCACATAAAAATCATAAACAAGTGGGAAATGGAAGTTACTTTTGTTGTTGAATGTATATTACTAGAAGTTACATCAATAGAAATTTATCATCTTTTTGGTTGGTTACAATTTCATAGCGTATCTCTTATGGATTTCCATTTCTTTCAATTTAGTTTATTGAGAAGAACATACAACATACCCTTTCCAATGAATGACAACTACCTTGCTTTGTTGCAATGTCACCTCGTAATATATTTGGATTTCAATTTCTTTCACAAATGTGATTTAGTTTACAACTTTGTTGTGAAGAAATACCCTTTGCAATAGATGCAACTACCACCTAGAAAAGTCTTAGACATTTAGTTCTTTCATCACCTAAGCATGATCGAGTGACTTGCTTTGGATCTCAATTTCTTCCATGAACTTTGAGTTGGTTATGAAAAACATGGCCTTTCCAATCCATGACCACAACCCCATAGAAAGTCTTACAAAAAGCAAAGGAAAAAAAAGGGCACTCATAATTTGTCACTTACCAAGCATGATTGATTGGCTGTTCACATTATACAACTACCACTTTCACTTTAGTACTAGAAACATTAACACCTGCCGCTGGTGCTGACGACTGGCACACTCCACCACATGAATCTAAACTCTTGTCTTGGCATGTACTTTGGGGAACCCCTCTCATTGTCTACGACTTACTTACGGAGACAAGTAGAAATTTTGATGTGAAGAAAGAGACAAATGGAAACCTAATGAAATCTCTCCTCTCCTCGGCCTTTCCCAATACACAATTTTTTTGGGTTCTCTTCAAAATTGGATTTTCGTGGCCCACATGGCAGTTAAGTGGTGGTGGGCCTAGCGAATAAGTGTCTTCTCAAAGCTTCTCCATTCTAGTCAATGCCTTTACACAACACCCTACATGTGTAAGTACTTACTACACAATTGAAAAGCTTTCAAAGAAATTCTGTGTGTAATTGGAGGAGCACTTACAACACATAGGTTCTCACAGGTTCCCTTCAGTAAACTGACTCTTAAATGTTGCAATATCCTTATAGGGTTAAGGCTAAGTGTGAAGAAAAGATTTACGGTCATGATGTGAGTGTTCAAATCCAGCCCTTGAATGGTTTCAAAGAATTACCTGGGTGAACTAGTATTTACGTGTTGCATGATGATGCAAGGAGCTTTGAACAATTAAGAATTTGGAGCCTTTTAAAACACATGCCTCTTTGATTTCAGGTTTACACATTTTAGCACCAACACCAAACCGCAAACATTGCTATTACAATTTCAACCTTGCAAACTCCTCCTCTTCCAAATGAACAAGTCTCCAGCACATTACTTCTGCTTGTGCCTGCCATTTTCTTCTTCAGTGGTAGAGGTTCTGAAGAAAGAGGAAGAGACTAAATTAGTATGAAACCCTGCCAAACTTTATAAAAGAAAAACTCACCCACCCACCCACCCACCTGAAGCTTCTACTTGTGTTGGGCTCTAGAGTTCTCAAGCTTTTTCCTCCTCCTTCAGAACTCTAGAACCAAAGAAGAAAAATATTCTTTTTCTCCTCATTTTTTATATCAAAAAATTGGCTAAACTTAACCCAAAAAAGGAGAAAAGAATTATTCGAATTTACACCCCAAAAATAAATTTTCCAAAATTTTCCCAAGTTCTTTGTCAAAAAAAATTTAACATAAAAAACTTGGCGAAATTTAACCCAAAAAAGAGGGGAAAATTTGGTTGAATTTACACCCAAAAATATATTCCCAATTTTTTCCCAATTTCTTTGTTGGAAAAACAGTGAAATTTCGCCAGAAAGAAAAATAAAATAAAAATAAAATCTGGAGCCTAAAGGTCCAATATATTACAACAAAATCCCAACTGGTCAGTCCATCTGCCTCCAAAACTAGCAATTCCCCAAGCACCTACCATAAGCAACGCCTGCATTATTAGGGTTACTAAAGAAAACCCTAAAGAAAACCCTAATATTAGGCTAGGCCACATAATACATCATGCAAATAGCCTCACTTTTGTCAACTAGAACAAACAAGTAAAGCAAGCAAGTATCTATCTCAAATTTCAAGCCCACACATTTGCTTTGCAATAATTCATTAGTCCCTAAAAATGAATTTTTTACAAATACATGCGAGCAATAACTAAAATACATTTGAGACTGAAAATACATATTGAAGAATTGCATAGTAAAACAAAAAAACGTAATTTAAAAATTAGACCAAAAAATTAAATACATGACATGGAAATTACAATGAAGTTCCAGTAACTGGTCTGTATTCCAAGACCGTGTACGTGTATCAGAGCAGATGATTATACGTACACTTCCTAGTATAAGTGCTACTCCTTATACTTCATACTCTACGTATTTTTTAAAAATAGGAATTCAGTAACGGGTCTGTATTTCAAGACCGTGTACATATATCGACGCAATTACTGGTTGGTTTGCGGGGGTGAGAAATACAGTATGAAATACGTATACTACCTAGTTTACATGCCAGGGTGAGAAATACCGTACGATAAGACATATACTGAGTATTGGGTGAGAAATACAGATAAATACTACGTATTACTAGTAGTATACGTATTCTTCCACCGTAGGCTTCATCACTCTCTCTCTCTCTTCTCTCTGTTTCTCTTCTGCTACACTAGTGTGCTGTGTTGTTGCTGTTGTCTCTCGCCAACTCCAGAGCTGTCCCCTTTCGCGTTCGCCAGTAGTTGTTGAACACCGGGTTCGTCAGCTGCGTCCCTTGCGGACTTCCCCGGCACTGGAGAGCTGCGCAGAAGCTGGCATTGGGTTTTGGTTGCGCTTTCGAGTTTGGGAAAAAAAGAGAAGGAGAACAAAAAAAAGCCTGAGAGTTTTGGAGGTTTCTTGCGCTGGTGGGTGCATCATCGTGGTTGTCTGACAAAGGTCGCTGCAACAACTCGGGATTACTGGTGGATTTCGACGGTTTCGTTTGCTGCTCTTTTTTTGCCCTTCCTCTCAGCTCGATTTTTTTTGGTCCGTCCCCCTAGAGTTCTGCGTTGGTTGTTGAGTTCTCTCAGCTGGTGTATTTGTTGTCTGAGGTGGTCGATGCGGGGAAATAGAAAACTTGGAATGGAGCCGAGGGGGCGTCGGGGATCGGTTTTGTGACCATCTGTGGTAGTGATTTATTTTTTTCCTAGGGTTTTCGGATTAGAGGTGAAGCTGGGATGACGCTGCGATGAGGAACGACATAGCGTTTCTGATTGCGAAGAGCTGAGGTTCGGCTGCTCTGTACCGTGAGGTGGTGCGTGAAGGGGGGACGGAGGGTGTGGGTTTCTGAGGGTTGCAATGCAACAGGGTAGGACTGGAGGCAAACAGGTCACAATACGGTTTTCTTTGTCACTTGTGGAATCAAGCTTCTGTTTTCATTTCCGTTCGGGAAGTATTGGTAGCCTGCAACAAAATGCTGACGAGCTGCAGGAATCACTGCGAACAAGCAACGGGGGGGAAGAACAGCTTCTCCACCTGTTGTATGTGTTGCTGGAAGAAGTTGAATGGTAGTGGGAATGAGTACTGAGGTCAAGCTGCTGCAAGGATGTCAGATGATGTCAAGTAGGAATGAGATAAGTTTAGGCAATGGGAAGAAGAAGCTGCTGCTGCTGGATTGAAAATTTTGCACTTTGAAAATTGCCTCCTCTGATGAGTTCAAATTAGGTATGCAAATGGAGCACTGCAGGAGGGTGGGAGTAAGAGGAACATGCAGAAAACAGAGGAGGTGAAGAAGATTGGTGAGAGACATCATGTGCAGCAATGCCTGCACATTTGCAGGGTTTCTTCCTTGTCTCTTACTGGCAACCATTCTCCTTGGAAGTCTTGGTATGCCCCTCTCCATTTGGTCTTCCAACAATTTCCATAGTCAACCCACCCCTAAATCATCGGTTTGGGAGTACCAACTATCTGATGCTCCAATTCTTTTTTGGGGCTCCTGCAGCTGCACCACTTCCAGCACCGGGAGGAATTCTGGCACAGGAGACTCAGGACAAGCATCAGGTACTTTCTTCGTTAGCTCCAACTGTAACAAGATATGATGAGGGAAATCACCCGAGTCCCATCCATGCAGCAAGAGCCACATCCCCAGCTCCTGTTCATGTACCCAGAGTCACAGCCCAAGCACCTGCTCATACTCATGCACCACATGCAACAGCCCCAGCTCCAGTTCCACGCATACGAGGGCATCACCATCATCTACATCCAGGTTGGGTTTTTACTCTCTTTTTGAACTTCTTCTGCTTATACTCTTGCCTTCACTCAGTTGCTAATATGGTCATGCACTCATGTCTGTGGTCCATTATTGAATGGCAGCTCCTGCTTCAGTTCCTGTACCCAATACACAGTCACTACCTCCAATACCAATGGGTTTTCCTCCACCTTTAAATTACTCACAAGGTACAGTTTCTTGACACCCAATGATTTGCAAAATTATGCAACAGAGAATCTGGTCCTCTGTTGGTGAGCATTTCCACTAACCCATGCGAGAGAAGAGTTCATAGCAGAGCTTCACAGTAAGTGGTGGTGTTGACCTAGTACTGATTGGTTTTTTTTTTTTTTTTTGTGTTGTAGAATGTACGTTGCCATGTGGTGATGGCTACACAAACTCTGTACCGGGCTCACCATGTGGCTGCGTGATACCAATTGAAGTAGAATTACAATTAGGGATTGATCTTGACACCCTTTTTCCTCTCGTGTCGGAGCTTCTTAAGGAGCTTGCATTCGGCCTCTTTCTCCAACCAAGCCAAGTGCGGATTGTAGGAGCAAAAGCTGCAGACCAGAATCAGGAAGAGACTGATGTTTATGCAGATTTTGTGCCATTGGATATGGCATTTGATAACACTACTGTTGACCTTCTTTCTTCACGCTTCTGGAACCATCAAGTGATGCTAAATGACTCTCTGTTCGGGTCTTACTCAGTCATATCTGTCACCTGGCCTGGTATGCTCCTTGGCCTCTCAAAGCTCTGAGACAAAGATTTTGGCTTTTTGGTACCTGACTGACTGATGCAGTGGGCATGAAAGCTCTGTCAATGCTTGGTATTGTACAGAAACAAGGCTTTGGTGGCTGGATCAGCTTTACATCTCTGGTGTGTATCTTTTGTAGGTCTCCCTCCATCACCACCATCTCAAGCTCCTTATTACAACACCAGTGCTGCACCACAGGGAGATGGAGGGGCTGCTGATCATCCCGTTGGTATTATTATGAAGAAGAAGGGCCACAGAGGAACCTACAAAATTGTCATTTTTGTCTTGGCATCTGCCATGGCTGCAGTTTTCTGTGCTGGGGTCTTGGGCTATCTGGTGCTGCATTGGAGAGGCTCTACTACAATGATTGAACCTGTCCTTATTCCTTCCACTAAATATTCTGCACGCTCAGGTATGCTTCTTTGGTGAACTGCTGAGTTCCAGATTTGAGAGAAGGCATTGAATTGGGTTTTCCTCACTCATCATTTGACAGAACTGTGCTCTCCTTTTTTGGTCACACTGATGCAATTGGTGCCTCCTGATCATGACATTTTTTCCATATCCATGCAGCTGGAGGTTCCATGTTGTCAGGCAGCATTCTCAGCTCAACAGTACCATCATTTGGATCGAGCATGCCATCATATGCAGGAACTGTCAAGAGCTTCTCCTTTGCAGAGCTCAACAGAGCGACTGAGAATTTTAACCCTGAGAATGTGGTGGGAGAGGGAGGGTTTGGAAAGGTGTATCAAGGTGTGCTAGATAATGGTGTGCTCGTGGCTGTCAAAGTATTGACGCATGACAACCAACAAGGAGGCCGTGAGTTCGATGCTGAGGTAGAGATGCTGAGTCGGTTGCACCACCGCAATCTTGTGAAGCTGATTGGTATCTGCACAGAGGACCCTGAGCGTTGCCTAGTATATGAGCTTATACTTAATGGCAGTGTGGAGTCACACTTGCATGGTTCGTTCAAATCCAAACTACCTGACATTGAGAAAACAGTCTAATGGTAGGTTAATATTCAGCAGTCTTTTTTGGTGCAAAATTGAAGACTTTTCTAACCAATGTGGTAAAGATCAAGTCCCTCTGATTCCATGGTTGTGTTGCATGCCTTCAAACTATCTCCCAGAATGTCAAAGCACTGTATATTATCATCAAGGCTTCAATTGAGGAATCTTGAAAATCTCAGTTGGGAAGAGACATTCTGATTCTAATCTGACAAGAGCTGCTCATAATCTGAGATGACCCAAAAACAGGGGTCAGTCGTCTTCATAGGAGAAAGAGTTGATCCTTCAATTTAGATATATTGCAAATATGCTAACTGTTCATCTTCCCTGTTGAATAGGCCCAGACGTGCCTCTGGACTGGGAAGCACGGCTCAAAATTGCCCTGGGTTCAGCTCGAGGACTGGCATACTTGCATGAGGATTCAAACCCAAGAGTGATTCACCGTGACTTCAAAGCCAGCAACATTTTGCTTGAGGATGATTTCACTCCCAAAGTTTCTGACTTTGGTTTGGCTAAATCAGCTGGTGATGTGGGCAAGAGCCAGCCCATCTCAACACGAGTGATGGGGACTTTTGGGTAAGCCCATCCATTCCTTTATGTCTCTTCTAAGTTGACCAAAAACTTTGTGAGAGAGAATTCATCCAATCATGCACAAGTAATATAATTGCTCCTATATTGAAGCACATTCTCAATTGGTGTTTTTCTGGTTATGCTGAGTCCAAGATGCATGGATGATGTGAAAAGCATCAAAAACCTACATTTGCATTTGGTTTGCCTTTCAATGTTGATTTGATGGTTGTGGGGGTGTAGGTATGTAGCTCCAGAATATGCAATGACAGGTCATCTGCTAGTGAAAAGTGATGTGTACAGCTACGGGGTTGTGTTGCTTGAGCTTCTGACAGGGCGGAAGCCAGTGGATATGTCTCGACCACCGGGTGAAGAGCATCTGGTTACATGGGCACGACCACTGCTGATGAGCAATGAAAGGATTTATATTCTCGTAGATCCTGAGCTTAGGAACAATTTTCCACTTGACAGTTTCACAAAGGTGGCTGCCATAGCTTACAGGTGTGTGCAACCTGAAGCATCAAATCGGCCATTCATGGGTGAAGTTGTCCAAGCTCTCAAACTTCTTTCTGCTGGGTCAGATGCTAGTGACTCTGGTGTTGGAGACAACTCAGTACAGAACCATAATGGTGGGGTTGTTATCTTTGATCCAAGATCACGATTTTTGCCAGAGACATCTTCTTTTATTAGTATTGGTTCAGATTCAGGGCCTCTCAACCTCCACAATGTTGAGCGTGGGTGGCCTCTCTCTGCCTCAGCTATTTTCACAGGTTCAGGCAGATACTTGTGGGAGCTTTCAGATTCTTTCAGGCGTCATAGTGCTTCAGGACCCTTGAAAACCACAGGAGACAAGCGCTCAGTTTGGTATAGGTTGAGGGGTGCAAATGCACTCACCAAGAGTGACCATGGAGCTGCAACTCATGACAAACACAGACACAACACAGATAAACCAAAAATGTGGACATAAAAAAATTTAGGCTGCTTGTTGTGGTCTGAGGCAATCAGCTCTTTGTGTTTCTCTTGAGCAAACCTTTCTGGCAGTGGATAGAATGACTGTCTTTGGATTTTTCATTCCTGCCTGAAACATGGTTGCCAGATTCCAGTTGCCTTTTGTCATGTGTGTAGCAGTATTTTGTAACAGTGTAGAAACTTGTCTGCATTTCATGTTTGTCATTCTCATTAGACCCTTCTGAACAAAAGAATGATACTGGAGAAAAAAAGGGTGATCAAACTAGGAAATTAGGATCATATAATTGTACTGCAGAGGAATGACTGAGCCCATGACATTTTTGCATTGATCTTCCAATCTCAACCTCTACAATGTGGACACTAACATGTTGCTATTGCACTCACTACTAGACTCTCTCTTAGGTTTCATTCCAGTTGAAGAGCAGACCCACAGAGCATTTAGCATGGGGAGACATTAAGCAGGTCAACAGCTGCAAATACAGATAGGGAAAGGTGCAACCATATCAGCAGAACTTTGGCAAGAGGTGGCCTATAAGTGGGGTGTGTGAAGGACAGGGAGCTTGAGAAGACAACCACAATCAAGGACTGTCTATACTAAGGAATTTAGTGATAATGAACTGTCTGAGAATCTCACTTCTGAGGAACATCTTCTGTACCATACAACTCTCTGAGTGACTGCAGAGATTGTTGTGAGATGCCATTTGGAAGCCCCATGTGTGATGAAAGTGCATGATTTTGGGGAAGATCCAAAGCTTTCTCAAAGCATGATGATGGGGCCTGCCATTGCTGATCCTCCAGAATGTTCCCCTCCTCAAATGCCATCACATGCAATGTTTGTCCTACATGTCAAACACAACCCGCACATCTGATTCTCAACAACTGGTCTATGATTCTTTAGTTTTAACTTCTCACACTACCTTCACACCATTATAAAGCTCTAAAACACTGTGGTCAAGGAAACTCATCACTGCACCTAATTTTGCAGTGATTGTTTTCTTACAATCCTGAGACCTTCGGTAGTGTGCAGTCCATGTTCTACTAGATATGTCCACTGCATACTGGTTATAACAACATAGCTCTTGATCTCTTCCCTGGGAGTGTTCGCTGGGAAAAAAAAAGTGAAAAAGAAATTGATACAGTTCGAAGTATGTAGAAGCTCTGCAGATCAATAGTGAACATGAACAAGCAGATTTGGAGAGACATACCAGTGAAAAAAACCCAAGACACAGGTCTTTTTGTGTCAATGTCTTCGTAATAGGTGATGAAGTCTAACTTCTCCCAGACATTGCATTTGAACCCATCAATTTCCTGCTCACCCACATAAGTGGCATTTGCCAACCAGTCAGGATGCAAGATTCCAACAGGAAATGTGATTGTGAGACAGGTTTGATGTTCCAAATCAAAGTAAAATGAAGTGCCATTGGTCCACTCCACATCATGAATCCGTTTGCCCAATTGGTGTTGGATGAGATTCAAGTTTCTTCCACCAGGCCAATCATACCACAGATCAACAATTGCAAGCTTTCCAGTTGAATTTTGATACAGGAGGGCGTGAAATTGAGGCGGCCATGGCTTCGGTGTCGGGTTTCCCTCCAACATTACATGGGTAGGAAATATGAGCATCATCATTGATAAAACCCATAACTGATCCTGTCAAGAACAAAATGGTGTCAGTAGAGTAAAGCTGCAGCCACAGGGTACAGTGCCTTGCTACTAGGAAAAGTTACAAGTACAGAAAACATGATTGTCACTGGACTTTAGCAAACAGCATACTATTCACTACAGGCTATCTACTCTCGTCCTCACACATCAAAATGCCAGTAGTTAATCCCACAGCCTTATATCGTTTTAGTCTTTTAGGGGAGAGAGAGAGAGAGCAAGTCCCTTCCTGAAACCGACCTCATGCAGAAAACTGAACCCTAAACCCTCAGAAAGCATGGATAACCTTTCTCTCCGTGAACAAATATGTAAAAAACAGCAGAGAAATCTCCACAGCAACAATTTGGAGGCAGCATGAAAATGAATGCAGTCATAACCTTATGAGAGAGTTGCTCACAAATTGTCAGACCCCAAGAGGAGAGCAGTGAATGAGCAACTGCCATGACCATCTACTGACTTCATCAGCTCCGGACGGTGAGTGTAGGTAAGTCTATCAAAATCAGGACAAAGTACTCTTGACAAAGCATTATACAAAAATCTGCAGATGTGACACACACACCTGCCATGATACATCTGGGAAAAGAACTCGCACGTCTTCTCTTGTTCCTCGTCTTTGGAGCTCCATTTCGAAACCTCCGTTACAACAGTGCGCGGTGTGTGTGTGCGCGCGCGCGCCTCTCGGTACTTTGTGCTGGCTCTGCCCCTTGTGGCACAGGATCAAAATCAGTGTTGGCTGGATTTTCCTTTTTTTTCATGATGCCCAGCAGTGTTTTTATTTATTTATATTTATAAATAAATTTTATAAATAAATGATTTAATTTAATTTAATCTATATATTATAATTTAATATTTAATGTTTAGCCAAATTTCTGATGTAGGTGGACTGGCGTTCATCCACAAGATGACTTAACCCTAATGTTGAGGGACTAGTTTTTGTATCACACATGGTATCAAATAACTGATTTTTTAATTAAAAAAGCCCTTTTATTATCAATCTCTCTATGAAGGAAGGTTGTTTGTTTGTTTTGTTTTGTTTATGAAATCCACCGAACCAGGATGCTTCAGATTGCCTTCTTGGTCTATTTGGAAAGCTCTTGAGGAGGATGGGTGCATCAGCTTGGTTTCATGGTGTTTGGACTTGTGGTGTAGAAGTTGTTGAATATTGAATGATTTCTTCACTGAAAATTAAATTAAATTAAATCCTAGCTGAAATTTTCAGAGGAATCTGAATGTGCCTTTGGTGTTGTTGGAAAGATCTTGATGAGCAGGATTTAATGGAATTTATTTGGTAAGATTCGGATTCAGAATGTAAGAAATTATTGATTTTTAAGTGATTTCTGTCGCTGAAAATTGAAACAAAATCCAAAAAACCAAGTTTTGGAAGGAAAAATCAGTTGAGGACGTGGTAACACTTGGGCCAAGGGCAGAGGCCACACTAGTAATGATGAAATAATCAAAACCATATGAAGGAAAGGGCGGGGAGTGGGGAGGTTTGGTATCAAATTGCTAAATCTTCATCGATTGTACCATTATTTTTGCAATTTTCCTCAGATTTTCAAATTGAAGTGTATACCCTTAAATTCAAAGGTTTATTTAGTTATTAAAGTACATGCCATGAATTCAAAGATCTATGAAAGAAGGTAGTTTGTTTTGTTTTGTAGTTATGAGATCCACCAAACTGGGATGCTTTAGAACGTGTTCTTGGTGTCTTCGGAAAGCTCTTGATGAGGACGGGGTGCATGGGCTTGGTTCCATGACGTTTGGACTTGTGGTGCATAAGTTCTTGAATATTAAATGATTTCTTCCTCTTGCTGGAAATTCATTGCTTCTTGTGTTGATTAGCTATGTCTCTTGAGTGCTAGCCCACATCATGACTTAGTCTTCTCATTGCTTCCAGAAATATGACATAAATTCAGGACATAGTTGTCTGTTTAATAGTTCGCCTGAAATTTTGGGCAGATTGCTATAAATCTACAGCCACTGTCAGGAGGTGATGAAGTCAGTGGGAGTCATGGCAGCTTATCACTGCTATTCATTCTGACACCTTGTGTGTGACACTTATAAGATTATGATCACACTCATTCTTCTCATGTTAGTGTTAGTTTTGCCAAACTGACGCAACAGTTTCCTTCAAAATTTTGTGATTTCCTCTGCAATGAAATAGATATGCTTCTTGTGTTGCTTACTGATCCTAGGGTTTGGAAGTCAGAGGAATTGTGAATCATCGACCTACTCTGCTTCTTCTTCACAGCAAGTTGAAGATTACTTCACAGGGGGTGGTGATAATGTTGTGAACCAACATTGCTTTATCCTTATAAACATAGGATGTGACAAAGTATATTTTATATCTTATTGAAAGTAACATTCCTAATGTACTTCATGTTTAATTTGCCTTTGTTGTGATACTTTGCAGGTGAACCTGTCGGTGGATCATTCACACTTATTGCAGCTGGAGTCTATTCAGTCTGGTATGGGAGGTGAAAGGTCTGGGTGGGGTCAATTTGTCTCTTATAATGGATGGCTCTAACCTCAACAGGCATTTGAAAGAAGCAAGTGAAATAATCCCATGCATTGGTACTGTTGATAGTGTTGTACATTTGGATCACAAATCAGGTAGTCGAGTGTACAAAACGAGGGCATTTTAGTGAAACAAGTTATTCCATGTGCTAAGGACAGGTTTGTGGTGAGCACACTCAAAGTGGTTGATTACTCAATTTTCAATACACCTTTAGCAAAAGGTACATTAATGGTTATGACCATGGTTTGAGGCCCTATACTTAAGTGTCAAGAACTGGTATCTTAATGGATGGTTTGTGTTTAAACAATGATCTGTAAATACTAACAAGGTCATGTGCCTAGCCTATGAGGTTTGTCCTATTTGTGCTTTTCCTATCATGCCTAAGCGAGTCTTGAAAGATTTGACCTACTTCCTGGTTCCTGATGTCTGGTTTCCTCCTTTGTTGTCTATCTCTGAATATTCTTCTTGGATATTCTTTTCTATACATAATTTTCTTCTATGTTTCTGTGTTTGGAAGTCAATGCAGCCAAGGCCTGCTATTACCAGTTTTGTGATACAAACAATGTTCCAGTGCATGCAGTTCCTCTGTTGAGCTTAGGAAGTCATGGGTGTTAGAGATTGGTGATTAGAGAGCAGGCAGATTGGTGATGGGCTTGGCCACAGGCTCTAGGAATCTGAATCGGCCAAACACTGCCTGCCAGGGTCCTTGGTGATAACAGCTGTTAGGTCTTAGAGAATTTGGGCTGGAGTGAACCAGCAGCCACCAATGCACCAGTTGCAGATGAGCCCATTGAGGCTGTTTTCCGGATGAACAAAAATCCCATCCTCCCTGCCCGCATAATTTTTTTTTTTCCACCTCTTCTCTACCCCAAAATTTTCCTCCCTCCTACCTACCTTCTACCTCCCCCCTCCTACCTACCACCTACCAACCCCTCCCCCCCCTCACTCCATCGCTAGAGCTCCAAAGACGTTGAGCGGGAGCAAGCTCGGAGCAAGGGAGCTTGAAGGGGAGCTTGGAGCATGAGCTTGGAGGGGAGCTTCGAGCAGGAGCTTTGAGCAGCGGAGCGGTTGAAGCCGGCGCGGGACCCACGCGGGAGCAAGAGTGGGACCCAGGTAAGCATCTAACTTTTTTTTTTCTTGGTTCTTTTGTTGTCTATCGTCACCTTCTTCTTCCTATTGTGGAGCTGCACTGCAGCTCCACGAAGAAGGCGACGGCAGCAACGCCGTCGCCTTCTTCTTCTTCTTTGTGTTGCAAAAAAAACAAAAAAAGAAGGCGACGGCAGCGCCTTCTTTTTTTGTTTTTTTTGTTGCATTGCGCTATAGCGTAGCGAAGAAGGCAACGACAGCAACGCTGCCATCGCCTTCTTCTTGTGTTTTTCTTTGATGCGCTACGCTGCAACGCAGCGAAGAGGGCGACGGCAACAATGTCGTCGCCTTCTTCATGTTTTTTTTATTGCGCTGCGCTGCAGCGAAGAAAGCAACGGCAGCTGCCGTCGCCTTCTTCTTGTGTTTTTTTTTCATGTGTTGCTATAGCGCAGCAAAGAAGGCGATGGCAGCAACACTGCCGTCACCTTCTTTTTTTGTTTTTTTGATGTGCTGCGTTGCAGCGCAGCGAAGAAGGCGACGACGTTGCTACCATCGCCTTCTTCTTCCTGATGTGCAACAGCGCTGTAGTGCAGTGCAACAAAAAAAAACAAGAAGAAGGCGACGGCAGCTGCCGTCACCTTCTTCTTCCTATTGTGCAGCTGCAGCGTAGCTCCATGAAGAAGGCGACAACAGCAACGCCGTCACCTTCTTCTTCTTCTTATGGAGCTGCGCTGCAGCTCCACGAAGAAGGCGACGGCGTTGCTGCCGTCGCCTTCTTTTTTTGTTTTTTTTGTTGCGCAGCCCAGCGAAGAAGACAACGGCAACAACATTGCCATCGCCTTCTTCTTGTGTTTTTTTTCCTGCACTGTTGCAGCGCAACGAAGAAGGCGACAACAGCGTTGCTACTGTCGCTTTCTTTTTTTGTTTTTTTTGCTGCGCTGCATTGGAACGCACACAACAAAGAAGGCGACAGCAGCGTCGCCTTCTTCTTTTGTTTTTTTTGTTGCTCTGCGTCGGAACGCAACGTAGCGAAGAAGGCGACGGCGTTGCTACTGTCGCCTTCTTTTTTCTTTTTTTTTTGCTACACTTCGTTGCAGTGCTATTGCAAGGCAATGAAAAAGGCAATGGCAGTTGTCGTCGCCTTCTTCTTCGTGTTGTGGAACTACGCTGCAACGTAGCTCAACCTTTGTCTTTGTGCTATGGAGCTGCGCTGTAGCGCAGCTCCACCTTCTTCTTCCTGTTGAGAAGTTACGTTGTAGCGCAGCTCCACAGTAGGAAGAAAAAGGGGGAGCTGCAGTGGCGCAGCTCCACGAAAAGGCGACGGCAACTGCCGTCGCCTTCTTCTTCTTTTGTTTTGCTTAATTTGTTTTTCCCTTGTAGCATAACAAAGAAGGCTGGAACTTTGTATTGAAGAAGAAAACAATAATTGCCGCCACCTTCTTCGCTTTGCTGCAAGGAAATGGCGAATTTGCCTTTCTTTTGTGGTTTTGCTGCGAAGAAGGTGACGGCAGCAATGTCGTCACCTTCCTCTATGGTGGCAGATATTATTTTTTCTTTGTTGTTGCTTATGGTGTAGTTCCTTAGAATTAACATTATAGTAACTGGTGGTTTTTTCTTTAGGGTTGTAATGGCCAGGGGAAGAAGATTGAGGAAAAGCGTTGGTGGGGAGTTGGAAATGAATAAAGAAAATGATACTGCGTCAGATGATGCAAATCTTCTGCCAAATGTTGTTGTGTCAGACAAGGCAATTCTTCTGCCAAATGTTGTTGTGTTAGACGAAGCAATTCTTCTGCCAAATGTTGTTGTGTTAGACGAAGCAATTCTTTTGCCAAATGTTGTTGTGTCAGACGAAGCAGATGCTGAGCAACACGTTGCTGCAACTGCCGAACAAAACATGGCTACAACAAATGAAGCAATTGGTGAACAAAGTAATGTTGCATCATATTAGCCAATTGGTGAGCAAAATGGTGTTCTATCATAATTGAAAGACAAGGATGACAATTTGGTATAGATTGTTTTAGAATTTATGGACATTAGATTAAAGAGAGATTAAAAAAATTGTACAAGTCTCTTCAAGTTTAATTATATCTGCACCTTCCATCATTTGTTGGAAGGTGCGGGATTTTTTTTATCAAAATTGTTTTATTGCAATACCTGAAAATAGTTCATGTTTATAGGAGTAGTATGTGATTAAGTGAGTTTATGTTTTGTAATACATGCATTCTGTTTTTTGATCTTTCATTTTTTGGCTTAGGTCCGGAAGTTGAATCTGACCAGGCTCCTTAGCCACTTACACTTCTTTGTCCACCTAATTTGGCTCGAAAGGACAAAGAATGGACGCATGTTGGGTCGAAATGGAGGTGCAAAGTTGGCACTTGCACTATCGCATATTGTGCCAAATGACCAAGCATTTGAAGGAGGTGCATGGCTTGGTGGCAGAAAAGGCCAAACCTGGGAGGCCTCCACTTTTGTTTGTTGTGGTCCTTACTCCCATTACTCGGGGCTTGATTTTTCTAAGTGACCCCACTTATGGTTTCACCCTTGTGGCATGTAGGAGCCTCATCCTCCATACATTCCACCATCTTCAATAGCCCTTGGCACGAGTTTGGAATATCAATCTTCTAATGGACTATGTTCCACACCCAAGGCTTGAAATCCATGCAAAAATATTAACTTTCAAACATACTCATCTTTCAAAGGGACCACAATCAACATTCAACTCAAATCCTAAACTTAAGTGGCCAACAAACCCTTGTCGTCCCCTTGGGTGAAGTTTAAAAACTCCATGTTATTCTGAAGCACCAAGTGGTGTAAGGTGAACCTCTCGTCTAACCGCAACTTAAATTCTTCTCAAGTGAAGGTTTCAAATAGGTTGAATGTTTCTTGCTTTTGGGACATCCACCACTCCCATGCATGCTCCTTCAATAAGGTTTGAATGAAATTAATTCATTCCTTATCAATTTTAAAGCACTAGGTTTCGACATACGTTTCCATTTGGTGCAACCATGGCTGCACTTGTTTGGTTTTGGTCTCCTTCCTTGTGAAGGAATCCGATGGGCTTGCTTTGATGCTTGCCTTGGAGAAACCCCAAAGGGGCACTACCTATGGCACCCAAATTTTTCGCAATGTGGTTCATCAACTTGGTTATCTCCTGATTTTTTGTTGTGGCTTCCCTTTGTTGAACCACAAACACATAGAAGGTGCCACAAGAGCCACAATTTCTTTGGACAATCTCCCCACCTTTCGGGCTTCCTCCTCCTACTCTTTAGGAGATTCTTCCACAATCGAATGCTTGAAGGCTTGCTTGCCCCCCTTTTGGCACCCCCAAAGGGGTGATCAAGGAATTCTCATCTCCACTCGATTCAAAGGAATGGAAATCAACATGCTCATTTGACTCCACAATTAGTTCGAGAATTTTTTTCCTTCCCTTTTTGCTTCTAAAGAATTGTGGGAGTTTTCATTGGTGAACCCATGTTCACCTCATCCATTCCCTTCCTTTGCTTGATAAGGGAAGGAGTCTTCTCATGAGCCTTTGCCTTGCTTAGACCCGCCTCATCTTTCCTTGTCTTCTTCTTCTTAAATTTTTGTGGAATAGGTTGTGCCACCTCCTCCACCAAGTCCGTTAAATTTTAGGCCTCTTCATCGCAAAACTCCCCACCAACCATGGTCTGGGTTGCAATTACAAGCTCCTCCACGGCAATGTATTTCTCCTTCTCCTTTTTGGTCTTGTACTCCTTATTGGCCTTGGGTTCCACCACAGCTTGTGTGTTAAGCAATGGATCATTCAAGGCCATTTGCCTCCAAATGTTCACCTCCCCCAAACACTTTAGAAGAATTCACACTTGGCCCTAGAAGCATGCTCTGATACCAACTTTCACACTTGTTCATGCCTTGGCATCATTCCCACATCACCCCATTTCGTTCATGTGTTGCTCTAAACACCTATGCTACCTAGACATGGCATTGGTGAAACTTCAGCACTTAAACCTACTTCACTACCTTGGGCTAACCCTAATTTTTAAATGGGTGGGGCTAATATTCATTGGGGACTTCCCAAGTGGTCCACGGTCTTGTCGCTCGAAATTACCATCTCCCATCTTCCGAACTAACAACAAACTTTGCCTAGTTCAAAGACTTAGTGTGCTATGGCCGATGCTTCATGCTCCCCTCCTCGCACCTTCACTCACTAACACCTATGCAGTTCATGAGCATATCAAATTGGGAGTTGAACCTAACCCAACATTTAGATTCATAACCCAAGCCCACCACAAGGTGGTCCAAACTTGGGCCCCATTTAGGTGAGCCCCCACACTTGAGGGTTCGTTTAAAAGGCATGTCAATAATGTTCTGATTTGAATGCCTCCCCAGTGTACCAAACAATGGTGTGCATTTTGAATTTATGGGCAAGTTTTGCCATGCTCCATAATATCCCATCCTTGGATGACATGCATTTTGAGTTGATGGCCAAGTTTGGCCATAAGAACCCATCCTTGGGATCTATGCTATAATATTGACAATAGGATCTTGCAAGAAATTGCACCCCAATGTAACACATCTCCACCTCTTTGATCTTCAAAAGTACATATATGTTCATTTGAAATGATCTTGAATCAAAGATATCAATGTTTATATGTAACAACAAATCAAACTAAAAAACTTTGATCCACTATAGTATAAGATAATGAAAGATGTGTTGAAATCAGACACTCATGCGCATTATCTTGTTCTTTTGCTCTTTGCCCATTCCCGTATGAGTGTGGATGCCACACAAATGGAAACAAACTTATGGACACATATAAATCATCCCCAAAACACAAAGCTTGGCAATCCTTTCTCAATTATCTTCCTTCACATCACATACACACTTTCACACTATACTTCCCCCACAACATAAGTAAAACAAAGCATTAAACATACTTACAACAAACCTACATAGAAAATTTAACTTGACTCCACAACCACACATATACTATTTTCTCGAATAAAATCCCAACTCTTTTATTCTCCGTTATCAAATTGACTACAACTATAAACATTGCATCGATACACCAAACATTCCTTGCATGGCAACATAAAAGTAACACATAACAATCACACTCGAAGCAACATCATTTTACTTGACAACCTTGTCCCATAATGCGTCTGACGCGCTCCCAAGTCACGGGGTGAAACCCACTTGAGGGTTTCACAAAGTCAAGTTGCGGAAAGTTGAGACTTGGAGGCACGCTCCCGGCTTCCAACTCTAGAAAGGGGTAGAGGGTCGAGTTGGGAGCCCAGGGATTAGACTAGGAAGAAGATTTA
>Ga0209208_10003337_pt1 | contig 23036 bp, 24 predicted proteins | sample S1TSphfallax_3_FD_187694 | JGI IMG/M metagenome (GOLD analysis project Ga0209208, IMG submission 187694) | Host-associated microbial communities from peat moss isolated from Minnesota, USA - S1T2_Fd - Sphagnum fallax MG (SPAdes) (version 2) | ecosystem: Host-associated > Plants > Peat moss >...
ATGGCTATTGGTGGCTATTCTATTAATGGCTATTGGTGGCTATTCTATTAATGGCTATTGGTGGCTATTCTATTAATGGCTATTGGTGGCTATTCTATTAATGGCTATTAGTGGCTACCCTATTAATGGCTATTGTGGCTATCCTATTAATGGTTATTGGTTGTTCTTCTATAAATGATTATTGGTTGTTATTTTACAAATGATTATTGGTTATTATTTTATAAAGGACTATTGGTTGTTATTTTATAAATGATTATTAGTGAATACTTTATTAATGGTTATTGATGGATATTCTATTTGTGGATATTGGTGTTTATTAATGGTTATTATATTAATGGTTATTGGCGGCTATTCTATTGGTGAATATTGGTGATTATTAATGGGTATTATATTAATGGCTATTGGTGATTATTTTATTAGTGGTTATTAATGGTTATTACTGGTTATTGTATTATAAGTTATTGTTGATTATTATATGTTATATTATAACTATTGGTGATTATTATATTATAAATTATTGTTTGATATTCTATGTTATAATATCATAGGCTATTGGTAGTTATTATATTGTAGGGCATTTAAAATTATTTTTCATAGGTTATTATTTTCTATTTTAAGTTATTTTTACCTTAGGTCATTATATTTTGTTTTAGATTATTTTAAGTTATTATACTAAGGATAAAATAATTTATAATAACATAAAGTAGAATGACCTTGAATAACTGAAAATATAACTTGAAATAACATATATTAATTTAGAATAACTTAAAAGCTTATAATAAACTAGTTAAGATACCTTAAGGTAAAATAACATATAATAATTTAGGGTACAATAATTTATAATAGCCTATAATAACATAAAATGTATGTTAGAATAACTAAAATAGCTTAAAGTAATATAGGGTATATCATAAAGTAGCATAGAAAAAATATTTTAAAAAACATAAAAATAAACCTATTTACTATAGTAAATTGTAATAGTGAATTATGTTTACTAGTAATGAAACATGATGTTTACATAATGATATTATAGTGAAATAACTTTCACCAGGGTGAAATCAGTAAAATGCAATGAAATTATTTCATTTTTAAGGTCCCATAGTAAATTGCACCCCACTTTGGTAGTAGTGCAACATGTTTTGCTAGATCTTGCACCTAAAACAATGGTCTTTGCTAGTTTTGATTTCTAAATCTCTCATGGTGGTGTGGATACTTTTGTTATGGTTATGAATTTTTTGAATGAAACATGGGCGCCCATGCATATTACTAAGGGGTTATTTGAAATGAACAAAACAACTAAACAATCCATGGTTATACAACTCCAATCTTTGTTGGAGAGGTTTGGTTTGTTACACTAGGTAATTACATTTGTAAAGGATGAAAGCACTAATTGGACAACTTTGTATTTTATCATTGAATGTGAACCTTTGAAGATTCTCAAGGTTTTTGAGATTACACCCTGTCAACATGTGATGTTATATAAGGTTTGTTAATATGCTATAAACGATGACAAAATTTCCATTGGGTTGAAAAATGTTAATGCAAAAAAATTTAGATTGTTTTACATAAAACCATTACCTAGACCAAAAAATCTAAGAAAGGGAAAGAAGAGTGCAAGCATTCTTAATTTGAAAGTGGGATGTGGCATTAAAAAAAATTTAAATCATGTGAAAACCAAATTTAACAATAAGGTCATTATGTTTGAAAAAACTCTTGAATTTAAAAATGGCATTTAATTATTTGTTATGGCAGATAAAAATCAGTGGGTTTACAACAAATTACCTAAAGCTTGAATGTGGGCTATGTTAAGGTAGTCACATTTACCTTGAATCGTGTTGTATTGATATTTGTGATGAATCGATCTAAAGGCTATTAGTTGTTATTAGATGCCTTGACAACATCTATTACACTTGCTATGAACATGGAAATTAAGTTATTGCAACTTTCTAATGGGCGTGAAAATTTTAACCCTTTTTGTAAATGAAATCCTCTTTTGCATAGAAATATGCAATTAAAGGTCATAAAGGTAATCAAACCTTTTTTGTAGTTTTCAAGGTCTTTTGATGCATAGCAAGCTCCAACATGATGGCTCTCATGTTGGATCCACATGACTATCACAAACCACAACCCCAAAAACAATTCTTGTAATTAATCATTTGGGCATTGCAATCTCACATTGTTTAAAGGGGTTAACATTTAGGCAATACACACAAATTGATTAATATTCCCATCACATGAAGGTTTATATATATCTTGTTTAAAATATATGTTTTTGTGTTAATAAATTCACTACCATTTTATTTTGGACCTTATTTGGGGTTAATCATAAAATTTTCAATTTATATTTGAGCTTTTCATTTTATAAATGTAATTTGGATTTAGAATTTAATTCAACCTGAAGTTAAATGTTGAATAGATGCAAACATGTATATTGTAAAGATATATTCTATGTGCACTTGTGAGTTTTCTAATCATAATGTTATTCAAAAGTTCTAAACACGTGAAAAATAATCACTTTTATTTTATTATGTATACGTTACCACAACCATTACATGGGTGAAAACATGAATAGGTGGATTTTTTGAATTTTCACACTTGTAATTTTTATAGATTACATACAAATGTAAAATTTAAAACCATATTTAAAATAAACATTGTCAAATTTTTAATTATTCATATTGTCATCGACTTTAATGGGAATCATCGTAAAAACTTTGGATGAATTCTAAGAAATTATGGGCTCATAATGGATCTTTGACATAACAACATTACATCTATCACACAAAAAAAATGAAAAATGTGGAGTGGAAAAATGTGTCAAAGTAATGTCAAGCTAAAAATAAAAAAATAAAGCATCATCAAATGAAAAATTTACTAATGAAGTGCATTGAAACTTTCCTAATAGTTATATTTCTAATTTCTAAAAGTTTTAAATGACATAATTATAGTAAATTTTATCAATGAGAGTCCATTTCACATAAACAAAATTTGCATGGATTTTTGAATCAATCACATGTTTAGGAATATTCATAGGTTGGCTTATTAATATTTATGATTAAAAGCATAGGGGATAATTATAGGATCTATGGTTTGATAATTGTTAAAATTGCAAAAAAAGTTGCCAATGTTAGATTATGGACTTTCAAATGCCATTTTTGAGCCACTTAAGGTCCATGCTTTCACGCACATCAATTGGGGAAACACTTTGTTTGCCCATTGTGCACCATTCATAAAAATGACATGTACAAAATTTGTTCAAGAGGGTGTATAAGTTATGTACACACGATGTGCCTAATACTTAGTTTAATTTTTTCTTCACTCTAAACCCAATAATCTTTGAGTCTTCTACTACTACCTTCACCAAATAATGTTTCAATAATTGGATCAAATTATGGCATTGATGGACCTTGTTGCCCAATGTTTGCCCCCTACAAAATAACATTCAACCCCTAAATATTGTTTATCTTATCAACCACAACAACCATGTGCAAGGATATTTCAACAAGGAGTGTAAATGCCACCTCATCTTTCAAGTGTTGGTAATCATTGGTCTCCTTGATTAAAATGTTGTAAGTGTGCAACCAAAGACACAAAATCCAATGGGGAAAAAAAGAAAAAAAAAATGAAACCAAAATTCATTTTTTCAATTTCATATAGTCTTAAGGAGAAAGCCATGATTCGGTTGCCACCAAACAATCATAATAGTTGCCATCAAATGAATGTAACAATTTTTAGTCACCATTGGACAATCACATATGCATTTGGTTGCCAAGTCCAAATAAGTAGTGACTAAAATAACCAATCACCGTTCATTGATGACTGACCAAGGGAAAGGTGTAGCAACCTAAATCTTGCCACATCCGTTTGATGGTGACTAATGGTCATTGGCCCTCTAATGGAAATCAAATCAAGACTTTTAACTCTAGTCATCATGTAGACCTTAAATTCTTTCCCTTCTTCTTTTTCTTCCTTCTTTTTGAGAAGGGATGGGGGTATCATTTTTCAAATTTTGGAAAGTGACTTAAGTTTGTGAAAATCACCTTGAATATTTCCAGAGGTTTAAACAAAAGATTTTTTTTAAAAAAAATCATTGTAAGGTGTACAATTTTTTATATCAACTTGTGGGGGAGTACCATATCCTTTATTTCCAAAAATGTGCATTTTTACATTCTTAACAAAATTATGCACTTCTATCATGGACATTATTCCTATCTATGGTCATATTGTGTTGAAGTAGTTTTATGTGTCATAAACATGAAGTTCCCTAGTGATGTCCTTGTATAGCAAGTCCTTTGGTAATAAAATGATATCCACATGATATTTTCTCTCTTTTTGGCCTAAAAATATATATGATATTTGCTCCCTTGTAATCCCATATATTAATGGTGATGCCATCTTGAATGTGATGTCATCAAGTATGATGTTCAACTTGACCCAATCTCCTTTCATACCTTCATTTTAATTACTTGACATGGCTGCCATGCTTAAAACACAAGGAGAACCCTCCTTTTTGCAAGGAGCAAACACTTTCTTCTAAATGTATTGCACCAATTTTTAAAAACATTTCAAGCTATACATGTCAAAGAAGAAAGTTTTGAAATTTTGTTTCCAAACTTTTTATATGTGAAAGATGGTGACTAAAATCAATTTTGGTTGCCATTAGATGGTCATAATGAAGTGGGGTCATTTCAACTACCCAATGGCGACCAAAATTGATTTTGGTCACCTTTGAATGAGCTTAGGGTTTAAGATGGCAACTAAAATAGGTTTGGTCACCACTAGGTTTGGTTAGGTTGGCAACAAGTGAAAAAATTTAATGAATGAACTTATTTTGGTCACCATTTGATGACCCATTGTGTCTTTGACATCTTGGATATTGGATTGTGAGCACATCTTTCCAGTTGCCATGCAATTTCAACTACTTGTTCATGGTGAAGCCAAAATTCACCCCTTTGTGGTGACTAATGGCAATTGAAATTGGTTCTAGCACATGTTTACATCGTTTCAAATGTATGGGTCCATTATAAAACCCACACTTGGTTCATTGTTAGTATTTTATTCTCTAACATGTGAGGATTCTATTTGCTTATAACAATCAATGCCACACACTTAAAAAAACATGTAGCCTTTTTGGAGGTTAATGAAATTTATGACACCACTTGTGAAAACAATTATGTTGAACTTCATTATTGAACTTCTAAGAAGACCCCAACCCTTACTACATTATTATTCACTCTTAATAACCTTAAGTGAACTTCAAAGATCCCAACCGCATTAGATTTAACATAGGTTTGGAGGATCCCAAACCCATTATATTAACATAGGTGGATTGCTAACAAGGTAACATGGTGGACAATGTGGACCACATGAAAGCAATAAAGGGGTATGGGGTGATGGGAAAATCACACAATGTAAACCCTTAAAGACCCAACCATGCTAACATATGATGGGGCATTACATACCTTAACCATGGACATACACATTGTGTTCCAACTATGTGCAGTGGTGTTACATTGACAAGAATGACGCCGCTCAATTTACGAGTTGTTTTGATGAACAAATGAATGCACACATGTTGAAGGTGAACACAACAATAACAAAGAACCTAATATTTGCAAAAAACCAAGTGCCTTTGATTGTGGCACAAATGGTGTATGTGGAAGTGGCACTTGGGGTTCAAGTTGATTGGAGGACCATTCTAGGTAGTCAAGCAACCAATATGCCTTCGTATTGAACACAAGTGGCTCCACCACATCCCCCAATTGTTCTTCAATCGATACCGTTGAGGTTGGTTATAACCTTGTCACCAATGGTGGCCATCAAACCATCTAGCATTTGAGTTGTAGATCCCAAGGTCGTTGACCAAATTGTTGAATGCCCATGGGAGCAAAATCCCACCCATTCACTTGGGCCAAAATTTCTATCAAACTCAAACATAAATGAGGCCATAGATAGAAACATAGGGGCTTAGGAATAAACAAAGCTAAACTTGGAGATTGTGGTTGAAATGGCATCATATGATCCATTTGACATGAAAGCACGTACTAAAAGGGCCATGTGGGGGGGGGCAAACACGCGCAACTAATCCAAACAACATGGAAATAAAATGAAGGTGGAGATAATGTGCATCTAAGTGGAATATTGTGATGATTGGAAATTTTGATCACATGGTTTAACATCATGGTCAAGGATATTCAAAATGTTTTTAAACAACTTACCAAAGATGAAAAATACCAAAAGCATGTTTTTGTCAATGGGTGCAATCATAGTCAAACAAGCTAAAAACCATGTCAAATGACCAAAAAACTATCAATTTTGTCACACATATTTATGTAATGTCACTTTAATGTCATATTGATCAAGGAAATTTGTGCTAAGTGATTTATATTAATGTTGAAGAACTCCCCAAAAAATCATTTAATTTATTTTTGAGTTTTGGTTTTAGTAAAACACTTTTGAACTTTAACACTAAAAAGTCAATTTTATAAAGCACTAGGCTAAAAAATCTTTTAATAAAGAAATTTTGATGCAATTTTTTTTGAAATGATGATAACCTATCATCCACATTCAAATAGCATTCCTAATTTTAAAGTTATGCTACTTGAAATTTTTAGAAATTCAAAATATAATTTTAGAATGTTCAAAATTCAAAAATCATTTGCTAGATGTAAATGGGTCATAATGTGTACAACATTTGAACAAAGTTGTGGCTTATGATACAAAAAAAAAAACTTAAAATAGTTAACATATTATTGCATGATTTGAAATTATGATCATTTATCAAAACAAAATGTAAAATCTAACAAAATCTATAAATTTTTAAACAATTCATATTTATTCAAAAATATTTTTTTTAATTATGTAATTTATTGGGGGAATTATAAATATTTTAAAAAAGATGTTGCAAAAAAAATCTTTCAAAAAATCTTTTTTATGAAAAAACCAAAATGACCACAAAGGCTCATTTGTGGTTGAGTCCTTTGTCACCATTGGCTCATTTGATTGAAATTTCACCTCAATGCATCTCAAATTAGACTAGGAATGTTTCATCACCACTTTTGAAAAGATGGGGGAATTCTTTTAGCCCTCACGTTAACCTTTCTTTAAACCTGGAAACCAATGCATTATTTGCTACAACCTATATGGACTAGAAGGAATGTGGTAGTTGGGCACTTGCCAATGCATGTACCATTTGCAATGGTTAATAAAATTGATGGTGGCAAGGAAGAGATGTCCATAATGTAAGGCCATGTTCCATAGTCATTTTTATGAACAATTTAACCTTCAAGCTACCACACCAAAACATTGGGAATATAATTAGTATAACAAACCTAATCAACTTCAAACATGGGGTGTAAACATGTGATAGATTTGGCAAGCGGGCATGTCATTATTTCATTTGGGAGTTGATACAATGAATGGCAATTGGATGAATTTCATATTGAAAAGGCATGTAAAGTCTTATACCTTAAACCTAGCAATGTAATATGCAGATGGCTTCATCAAATACTCCAAGGGTGGTTTAACCCAAGGACCAACAAGTTTGAATTTGGTCCTCACCCATGTGGAATTTGGATGTAAGCAAGATAAAATGAACAACTTGATTACCTTGTCAAAACTAGAACAAGTAGATTTAATATAGCAATAAAACCCATTATAGAATTGTGGAACATTGAATGTTTTCATTTCAATGATTAAATCTAATATATGGTTACATTAATGTGCATTGATTTTCACATTTCAAATTGTAAAAGTAGGTTTTAAGTAGGTGTTTCAAAATACAAGTAGCTTTTGATGTCTACTTTTCATTATGGGCTTTTGGTTTCAAGTAAATGAAAGTAGGTCCTTATAGAAAGGAAATAGATTTTTTTTTTATGACTTGCTAAAACATATGTTGATCTTGATTTCCTAACTTATGACATATCAATTTCATTAATTTTTCTAACAAAAAAAAAAGGTTTGAACATGTATTTTTCAATTGGTTTCAAAAGTATTTTTTATGTATTTTAAAAATTCATTTGCTTTTAAGTTTTTAAAAATTAAATTTTAATAACATAGTAGAGCAAACCAATGTTACTTGACACATACTTTCACCTAATTTTATGTTACTTTATGGTAGTTATATGAACAACACAAGGTTAAAGTGAAAACATCTACTTTTTCTATATACTTTATCTTACTTTGACCCATTTGGTATAACCCCATGGGTGATGAGGTCAGGTGGGTGTGTAATTTACATGATCTCTTGGAAGAAATAACATGTACAACCATGACATAGAATCTCAAGTGATTTGAAAATGTTGAAACCTTGGACACCTAAAAAAAAATTGTTGGTTTTTTCACAAAAAATTGTGAAACCTTAAACCTTGACCCTTCAAGACTCTAATTGCTCCTAACAATTAATGATGGAAGGTTTTTGGGTTTTTTGGGCATTCAAGATTAAAGTGATGTCATCCAACCAACTTTCAAGGGAACAATATGACCTTAAACCCCTTAACCATTTATTTAAAACACTGAGCAATTTGCATGGAAGGCCTTTAATGTGCCATCACAAACCATCTAAAAATGAAAAAGTATAAAAAATGTTCAAAGGTGAAAACACTTCATTGACTCATTCTCAAAAGTGACAAATGCTTGTGGTAGATTACCTTAAATGGATTGCCACATGACACCTCCAAAAAATTGTCTTAGACTTTTTCAAGGAACATATGATGGTTTACCTTGATTTTGCTTTTGTGAGCAAGCAAGCATTTGGCCTAAACAAATGCAAACAAATCATGGAATCAAAGTTTTTAGCGAAAATAAACAATTTTCTAAAGTATGAACTACAAAATTCTCCAAGGTTTTTGGAATGGCTTGAATGCAAGGTTTTGGATGCAACATCAAATTTGACACAATGGTTTTAGGTATTTTGTACACCAAAGGACAAGACAAATTAGATTGTGGAGGTTGTGGAATTGTGGGATAAAGTGGCATGGTGGGCAAAATTTAAGATGAATTTCTTTAAGAAGGCATGGTTGGCATCATTGATCAAAGAAAGGGCTCAAAATTTTCTTTCCCAAATAAGAAGTCAAAGTGTCTTATGGATTTCAAGCACATCAAATGTGATCACTCTCTTGAGTCAGGACAATCAAGGTGGTTATGGTGTGGTGCACCATGCATAAGGTGCAAATTGAAAAGTTCAATCACATCCCAAGCACCATTGAGTTGGTAGGGAAGACATCCAAAATAAATGATAAACTAGAAGCGCACAAACAACATTTGGTAGAAGTGTTGGGTTGCCCATGTGAACATCCAAGTGTCATCAAGTTCTTCAACATCCATTCAAAAATTACCATGGAGATTTACACATTAGTGGAATAAGGTACATTTTGAAAAATGTTGGATTACAACAATGAACCATCGAATGTTATTACAACAAGGGGGGCCTAATATGGATTGGCAAACATGACTTGTTGCCTTTGGGTGAAATCGTGTAAAGTTGGCATGGGCATTCATGAACATCATGACTGCAATACACCATTGTGAAATTTTTCACAATGACTTGTCGAAGGACATCATGTTGTTTTTTCTGTGCAATAAATCAAATGTTATGTAGATTGGCATGTGCGATTGGGATGAAGTTGGATGCATGCACAAGGTGACACCATCTTTGTATGTTTTTGCCAAAGAACAAGATGCCATTAACATGAAGAAAACATGTTAGTGGGTGGCCCCAATTTTTTGTTCATGGTGAATACCCTTCAACAAATGGCAAAATGACACCACCTAACTTTGAGGTCTGAATCATATTCAATTGGCAAGTTTGCAAGTGTCATATGGGGTGAAGACAAGGATGCACACTTGGTGTCACATTTACCTACTTGTTTGGTTCATGGGCAAATTGAACAACATTCATATTGGTTTGGTCTTCAATGTACTTCTTAATGAAAGTTTTGTATTCAATCTCAACGTGTTTTTTCATGGTTGTTATGCCATTGGATTTATAATAAGCAATGAAACCTTTCATTAATCTAGTGGCAATGACAAAATTTTGAAACTTGCAACATTACTATGGCAAATTATGCATTGCATTATTTCTTTTGTGAAAGGTCAACTAATTTGTTGTTGTTGACCTAAAAAAACCAATGTCAATGAATTTCGATTGTGAGGCTTTTGAGCAATCATTTGTTTCCACAAATTTGTCAAGTGCAACTTTGATACATATGAATCATGAATTGTTGATGGAATAGCCTCTACTAATGGAACAATGTTCCAAACCAATTTTGCATTTGATTGAATTTTCCATGTACATCAAAGAAGCAACAATGAGAGAACAACCGATTGCCATTAGTAAGAGTAAACTTTGAGGATAAATCCACTCATCAATACTACATGTCACCTTTGAAGCACTCATTCTCCATGTAGTTACATCCGTAATCATCTCAATGTTCAATGTGATCATGGCAACAACAATGGTTTTCAACACCTTCATTTTGGGAGGTCTTTGTAAAGATTAAAATCAAAATCATAAAAGACAAGGATACCCAACTTAAGAGAATTAGTCAAATGGATGGAAGTTCCAAGGTCCACTTGATGCAACAAAAAAAAACATCAAAGCAAAATTGGACAATGGAAGTCCAAAGATCTAGTGCAATCAATTTAAACTGAATGTAAAATGACCCTGCAAATTACCACACAACAAATGTCTAAACTACAATCCAAGTTTGGGAAAAACAAAAATTAGAAATTAAACCACCTTACATTAGAGTTATCCATGAAGCACTCTAAATTGGGGGTACTGGAACCCAGTTTTGCCAAAAGTGGGGATGAAAGAAAACTTCAGGATGAAAAGAGTACACAAGAAAAAAAAAAACAAGAGGAGACCAAACTGGTTTTCTCACCCAAGTTGATCCTCACAGGCGTTTGATTTGCCTTACCTGCACCTGCACTGCTGCTCATATTCTTCATTAACTCAAGTCTTGTCAAATAAAATGCTGCAAATCTCTTCCCAGTTTCGCACACTTCATGGCTCCACAAATTGGGGATGAAACAGGGGTTACAGGGTCAAACTAGGGACCAAAGACAGGCCGAGTTATTAGAGTTATCAACCAAGGGACTTCCAAAGTGAATAAATAGATCAAGCAATTAACAAGGTCACCACCTTTCAGCCACAAAGGATAGGACAAGGAAACCAGGCCTTACAAAAGGAATTACATGGAGCACTTACCCTCAAGAAGGGTTTAAACACTCGAAGGTTTTAAACACTTGAAGGTTTTAAACACTTGGCCCATGGATAGAGAAAATCTATTGGATGTTACCTCCTAATCAAAGACAATTTCTAGAGCTACATACCCATGTTTATCTCCAGTCATTGATATCTACAATCGCATCAGCATTACTCAATAGGTATTCCAATTTCAGTTTCTAGTTTCGGTGCCCTTCATCCCTTAAGTACTAGCAATGGAACCAAATCGATGGTAACTCCAAAGTAGTGGGGTCATTTCTTCCACACGGGTTCAAAATCCTCACATAGAAGAACATGGCAAGCCAAGGTCAACCATTCATTCCAAATCCAAAGGGATTCAGAGACATGACAATAGAAACCCAAACAAGGCTTCATAGCATCTGAGAAGACTGGGATGAACACTGATCCAAACTTCCATTTACAAAACTATTTGCTGTTGCACCTATCCACCAAATCAAAGTCACAAAGCACAAGAGCAAGGGAAAACGAAGGATGTCCTTGAACTTGCATTGAAGCACTAGCAATGGAAAACAATGAGGTGTGGCAACTAGAAGTTGATTCAACAATCAAGTTCCCACAAACATAAATCTGCAAAACTGTTTCAATAGAACAATTATCCCAACTAGATTACTTGATCTCCAGATTTCTTCAATTAGCCAGATTTCCAAACAGCAATGCTGAAGTCTGCTTCAATTGCAGTCATCAGAACTCTATTGAAAGAACAACCACTGAAGAGAAACATTGTCATCACTAAACATGCAACTGCTCCACAGACTGCATAGTGGGAGGAAACTCTAGCCCTCCATATATCTGTAGGACAGACCAATTGAGGATATAATAACAAAGATTGTTCATGCTTTACATATATAGGAACCAGGTCCACCCAATTGCAACCTGGTTCTTCTTTAAGAGCTATGAACGCCCTCAAAATATGGGGCCTTATCTGTTCAAATGTCCTGCTTCAACATAACCATGTTCAATTTGTTCCTGTGATGATCCTGCAGTTAGAGAAACTTGCACAAGCAGCCATACTTCCAATTTGGTCAAGCATAGCTGAAGTTCTCAGTAGACACGGGCTTTTGGGGGGAAAGGCTCAACCTCATCATCAAGTGTGTTCATGTGAACAGGCCGGTAATCCAGTTTGACCCGCGATTTGTCCCAGAATCTGAAACCCACCAAATAGAAAAGATTACCTTCTGTACCATGGTTTTTTTTAACATAAATTCAGCAGGAGTTGACCATCCCTGGTGTTACCCATATTGACCATTGCATAACAATGATCAATATGCAGTGTTGTTCCATAAGTTCTGAAAAGATCCAAACCTCACAATCACCACTTATCATGCTCTGTCCATCTATGATTCATGGAAGAAGGATAGAGGTCCCATTTTCATACCCAAGAGTGTGCTTCATCCAAGTCACATCATCCCGTTTCTGCATTCAACAAAGGGAATACCCATTGATCAGCTCTGTTTGCTGCATTGCTCACTCAGGTCACCAGAAACAACCCAGGCCACTAACATGCTAATAAGGGGGAATGTACTGCTACTTCTTTAGCTGTGGATTTCTCAATTCAGCAAATGATCGTGGATTTGCTCCTGGAATCCTCACTGATGGTAAGGCATAACGTGAGCCACTTATGTTACAAAATCTGAACAGTAATTTTGACCTATCCTCTCCTTCAAATGGTTGGTATTTAAGACACAAATGACCATTTGCACACAATACCCATCCTTTCTCCCTCAATGCATTCTTTTTCAGTCCACCTCAATTAACTGAATAGTCACAGATGACCTAACCACCTGACAATTTTCTTTCCACTATGTAAATCAGGCTAGATTACAAATAATCACCATTAGATCCACAGCTGGATGATAACACATTGGATTCCATCCTAATGCTTTCTCCATTAGACTATCTTCAACGGCAAATCTCATTTCCCAGCATCAGAGACTGAAGACGAGGCATTCACTGATATCATAGCAGATGAGTTGTCATGAGGACTCTGCTTCCCAATGGCTGTTACAAGAAATAACTAGACTGAGGAAAGACCCACGAAGAAAGAAAAATTAACACACCGGAAAATCTTCACGGGCATGGGCTCCTCGACTCTCCTGGCGAGCCTCAGCTGAATGCATGGTGATGGATGCATTGATTAACAGATTCTCCAACTCAATTGTCTCTGTCAAGTCAGTGTTCCTGCTCAAAAAACACCATGAATTAATACCAACCACACAAACTAAACCTTTCACCAAATTCAAAACTATTCATGATCAAAAACTTGGCATCAAACCCTCTTCTTCTCCATCACACTTTCACTTCAGATTGCTACAAATGAATCTCCCAGCCCCTACATCCAATGACATAACTTGTGATTGCAAGTCTTGAAATGCCTTGCTCATAGCTTCAAAAGTTCATGAGATTTCAGATGATAGAAATGTCAACCTCTCACACCTACAATGGTTGCATCATCCATGACTATTGTCAAAGGTTAGGGTGGTGGACAAACCAAATTAGACTACGGTCATTTAACTTGACATGCTTGAAGCTGTCAACTATCTCATCGATCAACTTGGTTCCTGTTCACAGTCAAGATGAGGCTGCTCAATGATCCTCCAAGAAATTTCAACTCTGAAGCATCTCACTACCATGTAACACATCAAATATGCATGCCATGTTTAAATGTAAAAATAGCTCAGTCCAAGAACACAAGTATGAAGTGTCCAATTCCACCTACCTTCTTCCAGTGTCTCTGCAGTGCGAAACACAGCAGCATGATTCTGCATGGCACGCTGCATGTTGTTGCGAATGGTGGCAGTTGAAACATCACCATCGGAATACCGTAGCTTGTCTAACCAAGCTATAGTTTTTTCACCTGCATCCTTTGGCAGCTCAGGCTGGCTCTGACCTGTGTAAACACCACATGGCCCAGGCCATCAACACTGTTTACTAAAGAGTTGCAGCAAATTACTTGTCCTGCCCTATTCATGATTTCCCTGATTGGTCACTGCATCAACATGTACAGATACAAAACACACAAGCAACTTCAACCTTTTGGGGCTGAAAGGTGCACACCTGGCTTGTAAAGCTCAGCCACCCGATTAGCACAAGCACGCCCAAAGACTACAATGTCAAGCAATGAATTTGCCCCTAGTCGGTTGGCCCCATGAACTGATGCACATGCTGCCTCCCCAGCAGCCATGAGACCTGGGATGAGGTGATCAGGATTATCACCCTTCTTAGTCACCACCTGATCCATGAGGTAGAAAGAGTCAGCAATTAGGGAGCAACTATGCATGCACAGAGACCTCAAACCCAAAAGGCGGTCCTATCTTTGTGCCAGTACTTGCCAACTAATCCATGTCCAATTGCCAGTACTTGCCAACCAAGTGATTGCAGGATTGGAGGGCACACCCTATCACTTATCGATGTTTAATGTATAGATGAAAGCTCGCAGAACCAAATTACATAATCAAAGCTGCTTACCTGTTTAGACTTCAAAGAAACTTTCAAAATGCATCCAAGGCTTTGCAGATATATATACAGAAGATAAACAACTGCCAAAGCTAGGGGTCATGTGCAGACTGCAAGTCATGTGCACGTCACTTGGAAAATTTTGTCCATGCATACCTCTCCATGGTAGGTGGTTGGGATCCCACCCATGTTGTAGTGCACTGTTGGTAACACTGGAATGGGCTCCTTGGTGACATCCACACCAGCAAAGATTGCAGCTGTCTCAGAAATTCCAGGCAACCGCTCCTTCAAGACTTCAGGTGGCAAGTGATTCAGATGCAGGTAAATGTGGTCTTTCATTGGCCCTGCAATTCCCAAAGACTGCTTCAGTAAATTGTTCACTCACTGTTACAGGCAATGTTGATGTGAGATCCACCACATACTTACAGATCTCGACTTGTGAAAGAATCTTACCAACTCCACGACCTTCGCGAATCTCCATGGTCATGGATCGGGAAACAACATCACGCGAGGCCAGATCCTTGGCTGTTGGGGCATATCTCTCCATAAACCTCTCCCCCTCACTGTTACGCAATATGCCTCCTTCCCCTCTTGATCCTAAAGACAGAGCATTTAGTTAGAACCCCATGGTAATGAATTTGCTCATTATGAACTCCAGCATTCTTCAAACATTATCCACCATGGAGCTACTAGAATGAAGCCAGAGTAGTGGAGGCACTTACCCTCTGTGATTAGGCATCCAGCCCCATAAATTCCAGTAGGATGAAACTGCACAAACTCCAAATCCTAACACTCCCATCCACACCAATTGCATTCAGAAGACAATAGAAGTACTAATTTATGAAGTCAGACAGATCAATAGAGCATTTAGCAAGGTACGTATCACATGCTCCTCATAGAATGTTGAAAAAAAGATAAGCACATAGCTTCCACAAAGAGATAGTAAGATTAAAGAAGCATATTCATTAGCACCAGTGCCATGAAAATTTCACAAACAAAAATTATCATTTATGCATACCTGTAAAGGCAATCCAGCCCGGGCAACCATAGCATTGCCATCACCAGTGCAAGTGTGTGCTGAAGTTGCAGAAAAGTATGCTCTCCCATATCCCTGCCCCAACATTGTGTGTTTCAGCATTCTAGTCACTCCAACAATGTGATTTTTCATTATCACATGCATGCATAGTGATTTCTCTATTGAACCACCCAAATAGCTGCGAGATCCATACACCCAAATTCAGGCTTAAGCAAGGCATGCAACTTCATAGCTTCATCAGCAGAGAAAGTACAAGGACATTAGTTTACCCCAGTTGCCAATATTGTAGAACATGCACGGAACCGATGAAGGGTGCCATCTTCCATATTTAGAGCAATCACTCCTCTGCATGCACCTGCAGTGAAGGCAAGCCATACTTCCAATGGGATACATACACACTGACAAAGCTGACTTTCAGAGGTCATAGAAGCTTAAGACCCCACAGTTAGCTTAAACTCCAGCAAAACAAAGGTTGAATGTTTTTTCCTTGACACAGAATTAGCATAAATATGTGGTTAAAATTCAAACAGGTAAGAAACAAATATAAGACACATTACCCTCGTTATCCATGATAAGGTCAAGTGCCAAATACTCCACGAAAAACTGTGTGTTGTGCTTCATGGCTTGCCCATACAAAGTGTGAAGCATAGCATGTCCTGTTCTGTCTGCTGCACATGCACATCGATATGCTTGCCCTCCTGCACACCCATAGATAATTCCCTAGTTCATGTTGTAAGCAATCTTCAGTTGGAACTCTCAGGCCAATCACTTGTATACAAAACTCACAGGTTTTTTTCAGAGACAGATTCCTCCTGAAGAATTATCCTCATAATAAACAACACTGGCTTCTTATTCTTCTCTACCACTACAGGCGAATTACCGAATTACTACATGCCAGTGTTGAGAACAACAAAAGCAGGACAAGACTTGCCTTTCCCAAAGTTGAGACTCTGGCCACCAAAAGCACGCTGGTAGATCTTGCCCTCATCGGTCCGAGAAAATGGCAGTCCATAATTCTCAAGTTCAATCACTGCTTTCGGTGCCTCTCTGCACATATACTGAATTGCATCTTGATCACCTGCATAAACAGACAGACAAACAGGCCATCAGTCACTCAAGCCACACTGACCCCAAATGGCACCAAACTCAGTATCCACTACTTGGCATGAAACTGACAGAGACAAAAGCCATACCTAGCCAGTCACTGCCCTTAACCGTATCATACATGTGCCATCTCCAATCATCCTCTGACATATTCCCCAAAGCCGCATTGATTCCACCCTGGAAAAAAAAACAAAAATTCCTCCAACAGCTTCGGATCAAACAACCAGATCCTTGTGCAACCAGCGGTGGAAAAAGGAAACCAACAACAACAACAAGTGCAAATCAGAAACGTAAGCAAAACTCAGAGCAAGCAAGCTAACCTGTGCAGCGACGGTGTGCGAACGAGTGGGGAAGAGCTTGGTGATACAAGCGGTACTGAATCCACCCTCCGACAAACCGATGGCTGCCCGCAGCCCTGCTCCTCCAGCTCCCACCACAACGGCATCATACGTGTGGTCTACTACAGGATAGGAAGAGCCTTCACTCCCCGACGACGACGACGACGACAGGGATCGGGTTGCCACCAACAACGACGCCTGATGATGCGCCTCCGGCCATATCTTTTTCCCCACTCGCCTCAGCATTTCTGAAACCCTAGTTCACCGATCCTTGCCCGCAACAACTTCTCCTCCTTCTCCTTCTCCGATCCAATCGCTTCTGTAACCAATAGAACCGCACACATTCAGCCGAAAGATCATCAGCTACAGAAGAAGCTGTCAGCAAGAATGCATGATGAGGAACAGGAATGCAACAACAGCACCCTTCGCGATCTTTGCGAATGTGTGCGCCGGACTCTACTTGCGCTTTTCTTCCTTTCATTGTGTATTTTCCTGTGCGTCAGCTGCTTCCTGAAATCTACTACTGTCGTAGATCAGGCGAATGAGTGCGCGTATATTCCGCTTTGCACTTTCCTAGAGCCTTTTTCCGTGCGTTAGCTTGCTTTCCTGAAATCTACCACAGGCATGGATCAGGCGAGTGAGTGCGATGATGCCTAGTCCGCCTACGCTTTGCTCACTTTCCTCGTGCATTTCACGTGGGTGAGCTGATTTCCTGAAATCTACCCAGGGAGTAGATCAGGCGAGTGAGCGCGATGCCTAGTCCGCCTGCGCTTTGCTGCCTTTCCTAGATCAGTTAACTGTGGGTAAACTGATTTCCTGAAATCTATACCTGTCGTAGATCAGGCGAGTGCGGACTCCGGAGTTTGATTTTTGCCCTTTCCGCCCTTTCCTGCTGCATTTCTTGTTGGTCGGCTACTTTCCTGAAATCTACGAAAATTGGTAGATGATTTCAGAAGCTTAGAAACTGGGCGACCAACTGACTTACCTACTAAAAGTGTGAATAGGACAGCTGGGCTGAGTCGCGGTGATTGGCTACAGATGTGCCAACAAGGCTGGCATCGACGGAAGCCAAAGAAAGAGGCCACGTCAAGCTCCACTTGAAGGCAAAAAAAGGCCCGTGTGATAAGGGGTGGTTGGGAGTTACCCACCGTGTTTTTTTTTTTCTTTTTTCTTTTTTTGGCGAAATTAATTTCGCCAAAATGCGAATTCTTTTTTAATTAAAAGGGGATATTCTTTGTCACAATATTCCCATTTTGTCTCTCTTTTGGAGAGAAAAAAAACATTTAATAGGAAAAATAAAAAGCAATTTTCACCACATTTGGACTCTGCTTTTAGTTTGGTAACAATTTTTTTAAACTAATTTTTTGTTTTTTAATTTTTTTTAAAAAAATAATTTTACTGTTGAAAAAAAACCTGTTGCCATGCTAAATCTCTCTTGGGATGCTAACCAATGATGCAACATTTGAAAATTTGAAAATTAAAATTAATTTTTTAATTTTTAAGTTTTAAATCAAAATAAATATTTTTAAAAATCAAAAATCATTGAGGGGAGGGGAGAGGAGGGAGTTTGAACTTTTCATTTCATTTTCTCCCTTTTCAATGTTCATGCATTTGAATTGACATAGCAAAATTTTCCTTCTTTTGATCACCTGTTATTCAACATCAAATAGGGCACTCACCAACCAATGTTGTGCAGGTGTTGATTTTTGAAAGAACATGCGGTCCAAAGGTATTCTGTATTTTATGACTTTGGTTCAATTTATTTTTCTCAACTCATGACAATTATTGGGTTAAAGGGTTGTTGAAGTGGAATGTGATTCTGAGTACATTTAGGATTCAGGTAATGATTTCAACAGAAGCACATTCTCCAGACAAGAGAAATCGAAACATCAAAGAAATCAAAGCTCCTTGAGACCAAAACCATAAACCCTACTTACTCCATGTTTCCTTTCCACCGAATCATCTGTGCCTCATGGTATGCTAGTGGCTGTTGTTGGTTAACTCTGGTCTAAAGGATTTGGCCCGTTTATCACATCAGAAAGAACAAGTGGAATTTTGATAATGTATTTGCCAAGTGCACATTCCACTCTCTTGAAAATTTCTGCCTCAAAAGAAGATGATATAAGGTATCACTAAACCCTGAACCCGAAACCCGAAACCCTAAACCCTGGGCTCCTCCTCTCCTCTCAAATGAATTGCAACTATTTAATTGCCATCCCATTTATGAAAGAAAAACTATATCAATTCTTTACACTGGGTAAGGACTGAGGACCTCAAATAGGGCTGTCCTGGGAATTTGGGTCCCATGATCAACTTCCTCCTCATCATGTGGGGCCTGCATTTCCAGAACAGCCTCATTCTTGGTCTTTTAGTCCTTACCCTACACATTCCTCCTTGGATAAGGAGTTCAAGCACATCTGTTTATGAGACTGCACTGATTGGATCTCAAAGTTTCCTTTCTGCAAGACAGGACATTTATATTGGGCTATTGGACAGGCTCTACAAAACAATTGAGCAAAAACATGGAGATAAATTGGGAATGCCACCAAGAAAACTATTGGGAACAACACACAGGGCAACAAAAACTTCTAAACCGAAAAAAAATCTTCAAGTTCCAATCCCACATACAAAGGAGATCATACACTAGGAGCATTGCCCCTCCTTCACTCCAGCTACCAAGGCAATAGCTTCTTGTAAGGCACCCAGTAACAAGGAAGGGTAGTGCTCCAGTTGCTTCATAGACTTGTTTCCCAACCTCATAATTGATTCAGTGGACTCCTGTGTTACAGTTTCCTCCTCCATCTTCTCAAGATACTTTGCCACAATCTGTTTCCATAACTCACAAAGTTCCCCCAAGAGAATTTAGCAACATTCCTGAAAGAACTCACTGGGTGCACTGCCTTTTCTTTTATGAATAGGCACTTAAAAACCTTCAATAGGAGATGGAAAGAAATACACCATCGGTACCAGATATCAGCAATGTTGAGCAATTACCCAGTAGGATCTGATTTTTGGAACCAGAACTGGAATTTATGTTTTTGAAGAACCATAACCAGAAGCAGATTGCCAGTTCTATTTATGTGTGGAACCAGAACCAAGACCTTTGGGGGGAAAAAAGACTAGAACCAGGGGCTAACCAGAGGTTAAATGCTGATTCCAATCCAGGTTACCTGGAACCAGGTCTGATTGTAAGAACTAGAACCAGAAAAAAAGAATTTGAAGAACTGGACCCAGATTCCCAATTCCATTTATTTGTGGAACTAAAACCATTCTAATTTATTTATTAGAACTGGAACCAGAGGTTCTTAATAAAAGTAAAAAACTGCCCATCACTGCTATATACCAGACCAACACTGGTAAACACATAGGAAAGTTAGCATTTTCCTTAGAAAGACCCAACGACTTAAGGGTGTACCTTGCGAGCATAACCACCATAAGCAACTCCAGCAATTGCTGCATCCCTGCCTCCTGGCTTATTAGGAGATTGAAATAACCCCTCCTTTTTCAATGCATGCACTGTGTGTGCATTTGTTCCACCTGCTAATTGAAGAAATCCTGCACAGAAAATTTCAAGCATTTCCAATGTTGTTGGTAGAACTTCCGTCAATAGGCCACAGAACAAAAGTAAAGAACTTGGAAGTAATGATACATGCATCACAGAAATGATCTACAAAATATGACAATGTGAACACTGCAAAGTATGATAATGTTGTTATAGTAGTACAGGGCATGGTTGTCAGGTACAATGTCTTAAGAAAAAAAAATTGATTTGCAGTTCTTTGGCGCACATCTAGCATACCTGGTGGGCAGTCAGGAGATGTCACCAAACGAGAAGCGAGAGCAACTGATGCCCGGGTGGCACCAGCTCCAACATCCCCACTCATGGGTCGTCCATCCAGCTTCATAAAACCAACTACTCAGCCTCAAACCTCTTGATGCATGTAAGACAATATGATAAAGAGCTAAATTTCACAGTCCACAGATAACAAAATCATAAGACAAAGGTAGCAGACCAACCTGCCAAAGGTTCAAACTTTGTAGACATGGTAGCAATACAGAATGCATTTCTGTCAATGTTGGAATCATGGATTCTCCCAAATCTGGCACACTCACCTGGCTCAACCCACCCAAATTGTGATACCTTATGATCCCAACTGTGATTAATTCCCTGGATAAAAAGCTGGATAAACTTGAAATTAAATCCAACATATTGAGGCAACAGAAAAGACTCACAGCAATAACCTTCAGAGAACTCAGTGATGGTGCCAAAGCTGTCACCAACTTCTCGAAGCTTCTCATGTGTCTGCACTGTCTCCCAACTCCATGTAATGAACAATCACATTTTCTCCATACTCATTACCAGACACAAAACACAAAAGGTTATCCTGCAATATCATCTGTATTGTCAATGTTTCTCAAATTCCTTCACTAAAGTTTCTGATTAATTACTGTGCACACACTCTTGTATTTTAAAAGCAATGGATGGAATAGGCCAAAAATTTCAACAGCAACCTCCACTGTTCCCTCCATCCTATTTTTCCCTGCAACATATAGATATCTGCTGAAAACCCAGCTCATAAAAAACAGTGGTCACCACTTCAGTCCTCTTCATGAAGTTTTCTACAGTTTAGCAGTCCATCAAATCATTCATCAAACATAAAGCCTGTGATGCATGATTTGATTGTTAGCTCCAGAGAGTTTAGGGTTTCAGGTTCAAATGAATAAGTCTCCAACGTTGTTTGAGTATAGTACAGTTAGCCACCCATTTCACTAAAGTGGAAATAAGCCACACCCAAACCACATCCTAGAGGAAAAGAGGTCTGAATTGTGTAGGAAGAGAAACCAGAAAAGAGACAGTACATTGTGAAAAGAAAAAAGCAAAAGAACAATCCATGAGAAAGCTAAAGGTCCGGTGGAAGAACAAACTTGCAAAGTCGATCCATAGCATGAGTTACAAGCGGAGATTACCTTACCCAGATCCTGTATGTATCTCAATTGCATCAACATTATTGCTTCGTAATAGCTCTGCTACTGTCTTCAAATCTCTTACGTAAGTTCTAGCTCCTTCACAAAAAACCCATCAAGCAAAGTGTCATTTCACAGATGAGGGACCAGAAATTACACCTGTGTGAAGCACACTAAACCGGATTAGGCCTGCACAACTGGCCAGTTCAGTCTCAACTGTCTCTTCAAGGTGGTTGCTATTGACAAACTACACAGTAAAACTTGCTTACCTGCACCTAAGCAGCTACCCACAAAAGTTAACCATCTCTTCAAACAACAAGAACCAGCCAACTAGCAATCAAGATGATCTAAACACCAAGAGGGAGAGCATCCCCAGCAGTGCTCAGTATGTGACCCTGCAAAAATATTTCTCACATCCAAGTTTAGTTATTTACTTTTCTCCAACCCTGCCCATAAAATTGAAACTGAGACTGCACAAACAGGTGGGAGACTACTAATAGCAAACTACACGGACCAATCATTATGACTGGCCAATCAGAAACAGGGAGCAGCAGTTAGATCATATTTATCACACTCTTCTCTGGCAGGTGTTAGGCTTGGCTGTGCCTTTTACCAGCCTCAGCAAATTGTGCAAAATGCTTGGCCAAAACCATTTTGATGAGCCAAATTGGCATATTTTTACTTTTCTTCATCCAGATTTATTGTGCACGGTCACATACTGAGAAACATTGGGGATGCTCTGAGAATGGATAACAAAACAAAAGCTAAGGTACTTACTAATAAGACCAAGAGGGCATACAGGGAGGCATCGACCACACCCATAACAGCGTTCAGTTATTACTCCTCCCTGCAAAAAGTTGCATCAGTCCTCCATCAATCCTCAGATGATAAA
>Ga0209208_10003339_pt1 | contig 23029 bp, 20 predicted proteins | sample S1TSphfallax_3_FD_187694 | JGI IMG/M metagenome (GOLD analysis project Ga0209208, IMG submission 187694) | Host-associated microbial communities from peat moss isolated from Minnesota, USA - S1T2_Fd - Sphagnum fallax MG (SPAdes) (version 2) | ecosystem: Host-associated > Plants > Peat moss >...
GGGGGGGGGGGGGGGGGGTAGTTAGAGCCAATATTAAACTAATAAAATATGATGCCCAAAAACCCATTCTGCTCCTAATAATACAACAACAATTACTTATACTATTTTGAAGTGAGGAAAAAAAGTCTGACTCAAATATGGTGTTGAGCTCCATAGTACCCTTTCAATTGTGTCACTGAAATTCAGAAACAGGTTTGGTTTGGTTTGGTTTGGTTTTGCTTGGTTTTGTTTTGTTTTGTTTTGTTTTGGGAGCACAAAAAATTGGAGAAATGGGTATGGAAGAATGTGAGCTCTGGACAATGAGAGTTGGTCCTAGGGAAGGGGGAGGGTGTGAAATCAAGTAAGTTTGGTTTTTGGATCTGCTTGCAATTTGGAGAAGGTTGTGCTAGAAGATTTGAGCTAAGGATTTAATTTAGATCGTGGTGAGTAAGGAGTTTTTTTTTGGGTTTTGTTTTTGGGGTGGAATTAAAGCAGCTGGAAGAAGAAGAAGCTGCTGCTGCTGCTGTTGGTTTTGGTTTTAGGGTGAATTCAAAGCAGCTGGAGAAGAAGAAGAAGTTGTTGCTGCTGCTGATTCATGTGCTTAAGAAAATAGTAAGTACTTGGAAGCGGGAGTAATGGCAGTAGTACGCCCTGGAACAACAACAACCGTCATGAGGTCGCGGTGGCCCTCAGCTTCGTGGGTTCCCGAAGATGCGGAAGAGCTGGCGGACATTGGCATATGGCAAACATCTCGTGTGGGAAGTGTTGAAGAACCTCATGGGGGTTATCAGCTGTTCTCCAAGCGTGCGCAGGAGCTTGTGAAGAATTCGTCACTGAGGTTTGGTACAACAGCAATGTTTGTAGCAGCGTCTGAACCTCCCGACCATGGAGCCGCTGGGCCTGTGCATGGGTTGTCGCGGAGATCAATGCGGCGGCTCAGCTTGGACATGTCGTCATTGCTGACAAGCAGCAGCAGCAGGACCTATGACGAGTTGTATTGCATGGAGACTATCCATAGTCCCAGTAGCGAAATTCTGCATCCTATGCGCTCCTTGTTTCTTGACAAAATTTCTTCCGTCTCTGCATCCCCGCCCGAACTTCTTTCACCGTCTCCCAAATCCCAGCAGCCAGCGAGCCCCCCCCCGCCGGAAGTCGAATCTGACAAGATCAACAACACCCATGAGCAACACGATCAGCCCCCAGTAGTGTCATCATCATCCCTAAGTAGCGAGCTCGGGAAAGAAGAAGAAGAAGAAGAATCAGAAGCTGCTGCTGCTGCAGAACTGGAGCGTCGGCCTCATCTTGTGACGGAAGATCATGATGAGCCATCATGTCTACCCGCTCGGCAGGAACTCTCTGCCACAAGTGCTGCTCCAAATGTTCCCGTCGACGTTGTGATGCTCGTTTACGATGCTGAGAGGAAACCCATGACGACAGCCCTGGAGTATGCGATCAACAAAATTGTGAAAGAAGGCGACGAGATCATCCTTGTGGGTTATCTTCAGCACGTGATGAACCCAAGTACGTAAGCTTCTTTTTTTCCAACATTCTTTCCCCCCGGATCCAGACGCCATTTGAAGGAAGTCTCAATCAAACTGAGCTCCGATCTCTTCTTGCTCATGAAGAAGACCCACATTCCTGGCCCAGAGTCTGCAGCTGATTTTCTTCTTCCTCCAAAGAAAGAGTCAAGCCCTGATGGGTCTACTTCTTTCGAGCTCGGAAGAATTGGTGGTGAAGTGCTGGTTTCTCACGATAGTCTGTGTGTGCCTCCTTCGTGGGTTGTTTCTGGCAGTGGGATACAAGATGTTAGCGGATACGGCACAGTGCAGTGGAGTAAATGAGAAGTGTCTGAATTTGGAGATGGCGGAGAAGAAGAAAGCCGTCGAGAAGATGATCGATGGTTCTCGATGGCGACAAGCGTGTGAGAAAAGGAAGGTCAGAACTCACAACAACTTCGCCTGCGCCTGCAACACCCGCTCACCTCCTTTCATACATTTCTCTTTCTTTCACCATTGCAATTGCCGTGACGGTTGTTCAAGACTTTCTTGAAGAAGACCTCCATTACAAGATAATGTCTAAAGAATCCCGACCTCTCTGGCACTGATCCCCAGATAAAGCTGTCGTCTCGAATATCCGCAGGAGCTCTTCCGAGATCGGTTGTTGTGGGAGAAGCGAAATCGCTGCATGCAACATGGGTCATCTTCGACAGGTTTGTCAAGATTTCCCTTGACTGTCCCGGACTCGCTTAGGATTGTTTTTTTTAGATCTCCGGCTCTTCCTAACACACATCGAGCTAGTGCGCGGCCGATCAAGGTTCAAGAAGCGTTTGTAAGACCTGATTTCATCAGACGAGCTGCAGCATTGTCTGACGCATCTCGTGTTGCAGGAAAGCTTTGAAGGAAAAGAAATTGTATTATGTCGAGAATCTGAACTGTCATGTATTGAAGATGAAGGGCGACGGCCGCTCTACCGAGACTATCCGATCCCGGGGTCCCGCGACCACACTAGATCTCGCAACAACTTCCCCGCGTTCCGTGTCCATGGCATTATCATCATCATCCACATCCTCTGCATCGTCGTCCTTAGATATCGACCGCAAGTCTAGTGTCAGTAGCAACAGGAGACTAGGGGAGATGTTGCCTTCCTTGTGGAGTAGGTTCAAGAGCTTCCGAGGATCACATCGACGCTCTTCTTCTTCTTCGTCTGTGAGCCACCAAAGTATGAGCAGAAGCTCGAGTTCTACCGAAATTTCCAGTACTCCTAATTGCCCTTTCATCTTCACTTCCACTCCAGAAGACACCCAGTATTTGGACTCCAGCCACATACTGCATTCCACAAATGGGACAATGTTCTCCTTGGACAACCCAGCTAATGCAGCTGCTGCTTACCACCATGAGCAAGAAGTGAAGATCTACTCAAGCTCCTCCAAACCTTTATTGAACTTGGTGGATCCAAGAGTGTTGGCTGCATAGCCCACACGGCTTCTTACCACCAAGAAGACCTGAAGATCTATTCAACTTCCTCTGTAGCTCTCTGTTGAGCAGCTTGGTGCAGGATCCAAGAATGTTGGCAGCATAGCCCATGATCTCCATCTAGGAATCCATTTGGGTACCATAATGTCTCTTATGGTCCACTAGAATGACCAATGTCACTTGGATTCATGACCAATGCCACTTCTGCTAGAGTCTGAGAAAGTCATGAACCTGCAAAGTGATGGATTACATTGATTGCTTTCTTTTACATTGGCAAGCCATGATCTGGATACCAATGTCTTGAAGAATTTTTCCAAACATACCTGTGCATAGTTAATCACTGCAAGAAATCATACAACATGAAATTACAATGTAGGCTTAAAACAGAAATTAGAAAGTAACTTGTACAAGTATTTGCAAGTTTGCATGCTTCCAGCCATAGCCGACCCATAGACAGCAAGCAGAAAGTATTTGAAACAGTGGACTGACTCACTTGCAAAAGAATAGAATCAACTCCAAAAAGTTTATATGAAGATTTACAACCACAACATTTTGTGCAAATCAAATAGGTAGGCAGTTTGTCTTTGGTTCAAAAACTCAAAAGCTGAGACGACATGTTCACCACCTGTTGAACTTTCAAGCTGGTTGTGCAATGTTGAAACCAGTGCAAGCAAGCAAGGGTCTTTAAAAGATTTGATTTCTTACAACTTTTACTAGAGGTTCTATGCTTATGTAAGGTGTTGATGTGTTGTTTGTATAAATTTAATTGTAGCAAAGTTATATAGATTGCTGCATGATCTTTGTTCCACAATGAAATTTATGGATCTCCAGGTTATTTCAATAAATTGTGGATATCCAGTTCCTAGATATAGGACTCAATAATAATGTGTAGTAAACTATTTGACAAATTCATGGCTTTGATTGTTGATGCATCAATATGCAGCTAGGCATTCATGAGATCGAAAGTTTAGACTTTGCAACAACAAATAACCATTTGCACGTCCCATTAACACCACAATGCTGTAATGAGGTAAACAGAAGGTGATGAAGTTACACACCCTGGTGAAAGACTATCTTCATATATAATTTATTGGATGATAAGCATACATCATATTGCATGACAATTATTTCATTTTGCATTAAATTTTCACATGAAAACTTTGCAGTAGGATTGCAAGGAGGGACGTCCCTAATGTCTCTCCAAGCATCCCTAGCAACAATGAACTATTCTTTTAAAACCTTAAACAAAAATTTGGTTTCAGGTTTACATCTTCCTATTGTCCCTTGGCATTTTTGCAACATTGCCCAGTGTCTTTTTGACATTGCTTGATGAATTTGGTGTTACCTGATATCCATCATTGCTTCTTCAAGCCTATTGGACATCTTCTTGACATTTTTTGAGACTCTTGTCACCTCTTGACATTTTCCCATCATTCCTCAAAGTTTTCCCGATGTTGTCAAACACTCCCTAATGGCTTTACTTTGTGCTTTTCAGTAGTTTCTCAATGTTGATCGACATCCCCCAACATCTCCTTGGTGTTGCCCAATATCTTCTTGTCATCCCTTAGTGTTTTTTCAACCTCCCTCTTTACTTGGGAAATAATAATAATAATAATAATAATTTAAAAAATTCCCAATGTCCTTTGACATTTCTCCAACGCTACCTAGAAACCCTTGATGTTTTTTCAACACTACCCAACAACCCTTGGTGTCTCCTTCACGTTCCCTAATGTCCTTAACATTTCCCCAACATTGCTTATTGTCCTTGGGATCTTCTTAGCATTGCCTAGTGTCATCAACATCTACCTAATGTCTCAGCATTTCCTTTGCACTACCTAGTGTCTCCAACATTTTCATAGTCTCTCCAATGTTCCCTTGTGTTGCTTCATGTCCTTGGTGTCTCCTCAAGGTTGTTAAGTGACCCATGGTGTCTCCTTGGCATTTTTCAGCATCTCCCCAATGTCCTGCCAATGTCTCCTCAACATTATTCAACACTTTGGTCGTCCCTCATCAAAATATTTTCAATGTCTTTAGTTGTGAAAAAATAAAAATTATTGACATCCCCCAACATTTTTTTGATGTTGTGAAACAACCCTTATCATCTCCCTAACATTATCTAATGTGCCTTGGCATCTCATAGCATTTCCTTGATGTTGCTTAACACCTTCTTTGTCCCCTCACATCTTCCTATCATCTTTTGTTACCCAAATTTATTTTTTGATGTCCCTAGTCATTTTTTTGATGTTGTCCAACATCCCTTAACAACATTACCAAAGATGCCTTATTTGAAACATGCCCCCCCCCACCTCCCCCCCAAAGGATGTTAACAACCTTATTTTTAATGAAGTATGATTTAAAATGATAAGTGCTATTAGTTGTGATAAGTTACAAATCTATAAACTAGTTAGAATGATGATGATTTAAACAAAGATAATTGATTTGTAACAATATTATTGTATGCGTATATATATTCCAACCCTCTTTTGTAACATTATTAGATTATTAAACATTGATTTGCATTTTTTATTGAATTTTTTAAACAATATTAGTTTATTAAAACCTTTGGTTTTTTTAAACAAGGAATGATCTAAAGTGTTATAATAAGTTTATTTTTGTAATATTACAATTGTTTATTATTATAATGTAGATGAACTAACTTACTATGATTTTCTACAAGATAGGATTGAGGTTGATTATGAATAGAGTCTAGATAGTCAAGGTGAAACAATATCTAACAAGTTTGTCATAAAAAGGAGATCGTCACAAAATGTGTAGTATGTTAAAATGGTTGACACTAATGATATGTTAATTGCATTAACAACAAACTTTTCAAATCAATGAACTATTCAACATGGAAGTTCAAACTTAAAAACAACCTTACATGCACGAAATGTTGTCACATTTGGTTTCACCAACTTCAACTCAAACCATTAAAACTTGGACAATAGATGGTGCAATGACTATTCAACAAAAGATGTGAATCTTGTATGATGATGAAGATATTGAGGATTATAATGCAAGAAGAGGAACAATTCTTTGGGTGAATCATCATGATAACAACTACATGAGTTTATATGATGCACATATTCTAATGTGATTGAAGTATTGATGTAACTAACAACTAGACTTGCACATGGGGTTTCATGATTGATAACATGACATAACATGTATGAAGGTCATGACATTGAACAACAATGTTGGTGGGTTTCATGAAGCTTGGTGCAAGATGGATGAGTTGTGGGTGGGAGGATTGCAATTTTATGACACCAACTTACATGGATTCATAACAATTATAGATGTTTGAATATAGATCATGGCATCATCATGAGTACAAATGATTATGAACCACCACCATATTGTGCTAACATGATAGGAAATGGTCAACTACCATGCAAGTTTAAGAACATCAAAGAGAATTATTGAGTTTTTAATCAATCCACAAATGTGAGCTCATGTGAGGTAGCCTTTTAATACTTAATGGAAAACAACACTCTAGAAAAATATGCTAGACTATGTACCACAATAATTGTGGTTGCTTGAGGTATGGACATTTGTTAATAGAATGGCAAGTGAATTGTTGATGCAACATAGTTCATCAACTAATAGAAGGGTATGAAACTTGTGGCACAAAAACTCATATTGTTGATAATGAAAATTAGAGCTTCATTCTCCATTTACTTCAATTGGACCTTTGTACATTTTGAGTTCATTGTTTTTATCAATAATGCATTCAAAGGACATTGATAGAAAACCCAAGTCTTCAATATAATCATTCCAAGATCTTCAATATCCCTCCTATCCAATTCACTTTCCATGCATTCAAATCCTAAATAGTTCATTATCGTTGACAACAATGGCTTCAAGGCTTTGACATGTTGGTTCTCCAATGCACATTCATTGTAATTGGTTTCTTTTTGTCTAGGGTAGACATTTTTTCCCAAATTTCTTTTGCATCATGTGTTTGATATACTCCCTTTAAAAAAATTATGCCATTGTCTTTGATGATACTAACTTTTACGATATCTGAAAACACATGTTTTGAGGTTGCTTGGAGAGCCACCTTCAAACACATTAAGGAAAATCTATGATAGTAACAAAGTCAATGTGAGAATGTTACCATTGGAAATTGGTTTTAAATGGACCTTCTAGAAGTAATTGAAGGTCCAATGAAATATGGTAAGATGTCAAGCTATGGGACCATAGGTAACCCAAACGCATTCATGTGTCCATGCCATTGGATATTGGGTCACCTATGGCATAGTGATGGACATAGCCATAGGTGACCATAATATCATCACCTCATACATTAAAATTCAAAATCCAAAACAAAATTTTGAATGCCTCCTTTACCACCATGATTGCCACAACAATGCAAACAAGGGAATGACCACTTGCTTTAAATAAGATTTATAAAAAACTCAAAGAGGTGAGTGACCATTTCCAATCTTCTTTATTTTATCTCTTCAACTCAATATAACTTATCATTTGATATCATAACATCCCACAACAATTTTCTAACAAGGATTACCCATTAAGTGGATTCTTCAATCATTTTCTATTTTTCCGTCATTCTTACATTTTCATGTATCATTCACTACTACAAATTTTTATTTTTATTTTTTTACTAATTTTTAGTCAAAAAAGACATTTAGACAAGATGATTTTATAGTTTAAAAAGAACCAATTGTTTCAAACACCACTTATTAACACCTTAATCATATTTGACATAATTAAGTTGTTAATTGTATGGACACATGTCATGTCTATTTTGACAAAAAAGTAGCATGTGCTAATTGTTATGGCTAGTCTATTTTGATTAAAAAATAACAATTGTTATCCAATGTGGCTTGTCCTTTTTTACAAAAAACTAACATATATGTGTTAGTAGATGTTAACTCATAAATATCATAAGCCAAATAATTATGATTTAAAATTATTTATTAATTACAATTCCTAGGGATGAAAATGTAGGCCTAAGGATGTAGGCCCCCTAGGCATGTAGACCTCCCCCCAAGTGTGTGGGCCACTTGTAGGCCTCCCCTAAGCATAAAGGCTACTTGTAAGCAGTGAACCATGAACAAGTTGTCACCCTTTGTTGATATCAAAGATAAATTTATGTTTGCAAATATGTTTGATGCCTTCATGCCTACATTAGGGAGAATTGAATGGTGCAATTTTGCAAACATGTATCAAATCAATTAAAACCACTTCTTAATTTTATGTATATAACATTTTAGAAGAAAAAAATTACAAATGGAGTTTTTTTATGCAATATTATTTTCAATATATTGGCATACAAATCCTCAAATTTTGAAATCAATTTAATGAAATAAAATACCCAAAAACACTTTGAAAATCATTGTAACTAATATTTTAAATAGAAAAGCACAATTACAAGTTTTTGAAAAGATTTGACAATAACATATTTTTGGTAAAACTTTGACCTAATCTTAACATAATAGTATAATGAAAATTTTAAATATTTTAAAAATTAATCTGGTTGGATTTTGAACGATTCACTTCCATGGTGACAAGCCAACACATTTTAACCATCCAATCATCACTTCACATGATGACAACTAATGTCATAACAAAAACAAATATAGACACATTCATTTCTTGGGGAGAGGGGGAGGGGGGGGGGGTTAGGGTTTAGGGTCCTTAATGATTAGAATAGTTGAATTTTTTATCATGGGTAAAAGAAAAGTTGCAAATTTGATTACAAAGTTGGGGTTAATGCAAAAATATCAATTTTTTATTATAGTGTAGGTCATATTTGGGTTCAAGGTCAATATGTAGTCCAAAAACTATATCAATCTTCAAAACGGAATTTGATTGACCTTGGCACCCTTGGCTCGTTTTAATGTGTTTTCACCCATTTATGACTAATATAAAGTATGCATTAATCCTCAATATTATATATAACATATGTAATAAAGATATTGAAGGTGTTATATATATTTTTAGTAGTATTGATTAGTAGGTTAGTGATCAAGTGAACTAATACCAATAATTAGTTGGGAAGATGCATGCTAAGGTGGATTATTTTTTCCATCATAAAATCCATTTTTTTGTAGTGGTGTACATTGCAATTGCTAAATGTTATTGTAGGAATTTTTTTCAATAGGGACTCATTTTAGATAGACTTAAATATGTACGTGTCAATTGATTATTGCACAAAAGGACTAGAATAGCAAAAGCTATGGACTTTTGAAGTTGTAATTATTGGATGTGCACAAGTAGAATTTAAGATATTGAACATTGATTAGGATTAATGGTTGGATCTTTTAAAAATTAAGCACTTGGCTTTAATAAAAATATAGAATTTTTTGCATCAGATTATATGAAAATATTGTGTTATGGACTTTAGTTTTTTTTTTTAAATCAATCTTTTTTTCAATAGTCCATAGCATATTGAAAATAAGGTGGTTCATGTTGGGATTTTACATACATGACTTATTCTATGACCTTTACACATGTTAATTTTTCAATGGAATAAAACCTTCAAATTTATGCTTGTGTCCAATTGTGATGTAGCGTAAAAAATCTCCAAAACAGACCTTCTAAAAGTATTCTATTGGCTAAATTTGGTCCACCCTAAACTACCAAGATCAAGTTCAATTAATACTAATAGGTTCAATAAATTAATAAACGAACTAGTATTAATAAGTGAATTAATTCCATTTTTGCATAAAATTTAACTACAACAAATGCATGCATCTCATATTTTCTAAAAAGTAGATATTATTTTCATCATTTGTCTTTTTCCTTTGTTTGTTTTGAAAGAAATGGAATGGTTGATCATGGCTCAAAATATCATATTTGTATGTTATTTGTTTGGTAGGAACTATAATTCGTCCATTCAAAGGAACAAATGTTTATATTCTTTTCATTACATCTTTCAAACCTTTGAAAAATGAGAGACATCACGTGTTCTTTCTTCTTGATCAAGTACTAAAATTCAAAATTCAAATAAATTTAGGGTATCAAATTTTGATGCAAAAGAAATTAAACTAAATTGATGATGCTTTAACTATGTGTATATTAGAAAATTAGGTAATAATGGGGTGAGAAAGAAAAGGTTCCTTTGCCTAATACTCCCCAAACAATATCTAGTTTGATGCAAGTTATGTAAAATTTTAACACTTAGTGTTTCCCCCATGACTCATTTTGAATTCACATTATAACTTCAAGTCATGACATATATGTGAACACATAATTATAAACGTGAATCAAGGTTAGTACTAGGTAGGTCGATGATGAACATTTCATTACATCTACCAACAAACTACCCACCTATTTACCTACATATTATGTACCTATTACCAACCCTAACCAACCTATATTACCAACCTACCAAGGTATGTAAGTAAGAATTTAAAATGCGCAAAAACATTTTCAAACATTGTAACCAATGCTTAATTTACCATTTTAACATTGTTTCCACTCTTTTTTAAGGACTATTTAAGTATTATTTCAATAGTCTTTGGCCAATCATGTGCTACCGCATTAGCTTGCCAATACAAAATTAGGATTTTTAGTTAAGACTCTTAAGGTGCATCTTTGGCCCATTAACATGTGAATGTACCCTTGTATACCTAGATGAAAGTATGATTGGGTTGTACCACAAGGACACGCCTCACTTGGAATGGTTAAAATAATATGTTTGAGCCCTTTCCTTTTAAGAAATTTAATACTATAATTTCTTTTGTCTCATGTTTATCTATTGTATGCCAAAATATATGGCCTTAAATTCTTATTGGAATAAAAATAGGTGGGAGTTGCTACAAATTTGTATTCCTAATATTCATGGCCTTCTAGGAATCATCAACCTAAACTTTGGAAATTCATAACTAAATTTTACTTACTCAATTAATTACTTATATATATAATCCTCACAAAATATGTATCAAAAGTGTTCATAACCAAAAACATTAAGGAAAATAACCAATGTTACTTTCCTTAAAGTTTTTGGTTAAGAAATGATTAGGAACATCAAAATCAAAAAAACATTTATTTCATTGAAGTTTTAATTTTATACAACCTAGTTAATGTATTTACCAAAAACTTGTAATAAAAGCCCTTCTAAAAGTGTTTTCCATTTTTTAAAAAAAGTTTGATGGGTCTAGTAAAATGAAAGTGTAATGTTCCTTGTGCTACCACCTAATCATATACTTTCACCCACCTCTATTGATCTCATGTAAGAATGTAAACTTAAAATCTACAAATCAATTGCATCATAAAAATGTTTTTCTTTTTTCTTTTTTTGAAAACAATCATGTGAATGTGTTAAAACCTACTTCAATTCCAATATTAAAGTGAAACATTCAAATTCTACATATTTTCACCATTTTTATCATAAACTTAAGGCTTACATTTTTCAAACTTTTGATTAGACTTTATTTTAATCCAATTGCAAGTGTACTTTTATAAGAGTTTGCATTATAAAAAAAATAGATTTCAACCTACTTGCATTTCATAAATAAACGACTCAACTACCTATTTAATAGTTTTCAATATATTATTACATAAGAAAAAAATGTATTAATTTAATCTTCTAACTTAATCGAATTACATGTTGAACTTTATGATACATTTTGTGGTACTTTTCATTTAACTTAGAAAAGTGCACTAATTAATAATTGTTGAGCTCTCATTTTTCATCATTTTCATTAATGATCACAATAGATTAACATGAATATATTTCACAAGGGCAAAGTATAAAACATTCAACATATTTAAAATGTTCAAATTTAAAATTTTAAAAAAAAGGGTAGAATTTGATAAACATGTCAAAATGTTTTGTTTTGATAAAGGTGGGCACATACACATCAAAAACATTTGAGATGTATTACCGTGATCATAAGATAAAATGTCACTTCGTTTAAGTTAGGACACTTTAGCAAAATGGACTTTCAAAAAGGAGGAATAATTAGATCATGGAGAAGCCTAGGAGCATGTTGTTTGAGAATGGTGCATTAAAATATTTGTGGATTAAAACACTAACAACTACATTGTGAATCGACTTTTGATTTCAACGAATCAAGGGATGACCCCTTTGTAGGTTTTTATCGGCAAAAACCAAATCATGCCACTTTAGCATTCTTGCAAGGCATTGCCAAGGTCCCTTTTAAGGGAGACATCCCAAGATGGGACATCAACCTCCAAGATGTCCAAATTTTGGTGTCGTTGGTCAAATTTAGGTTTAGGGAACATCTCATCCAAGTTTGGAGAAATGTGAGGAATGATGGTGGCATTAGAGAAGATGCCAAAAGACATTAAAAGCATTTAAAAGGCATCCCCTAGTGTTTCAATGCTTTTAATGTCATTAAAAGCCTAATGTCTAGGAGATGCCATGTAGCATGTTAAAGGACGTTGAAAAAATGGACTATTTCTTTGAGAAACAAACGACATTGGAGGTGTTGACAAGGACACTAGGCATGCTAGAAAAAGGTGATATTAAACCATTGTCCATATCTATATACTATTATTATAGGTAGAAAAAAGGTGTAAAAAAATCACCATTGCTAAGGATGCCAAGGGGGAGCAAATATAGTATAAAGGAGCCACATGGCATAGGGTGTGTGGACAATGTTTAAATTATAATTTTCTTTTTTTGAAAAAACACAAGGAGAGCATAATAAATTGGATTGTCAATTTTTTTTTTAGAATACTATCCATTCCTTGCAAACTTTTCGTTCTCAAATATTAATGCAAATTTATGATGTTTCAAGTGTCATTTTGCATTGTTCAAAACATGTGTGGACAATTTTCATTATTGTTATTTTTTCAAACATCCATTTTCATTATCAAATTTGCACTATTCCTTCTCAAAATTGGAAAGTATCTTAATATTGATGATTGAAAAAAAGCAATTGATATTGTTGAAATTCATTTTTTAACACATTTGGTTCAAGTGTGCTTAAATTGATTTTGAAACTTATGAATTTGAAAATGTGTCTTTAACAAAATATATATATATATATTATTCATTTTTATGTGGTTCAAAGCATGGGTGCATAATATAAATGATATAAGACCAATTTGTAATTAAAAAAACCTTTATAATTAAAACAGATTGAATTGTAAATTTGACACAAAAAATGAAAAATTTAGAGAAAGTAACCAACAAATGAATGCCATGTGTCAAATGTAGTCTTTAGAAAGGGACCTTGGGCCCTTAGTTTCTTTAGTGTGTTCAATGGTTTTTCTCAATTTTGTTGTGTTGACATATTGACAATCATCTACAAGGAAATTTGGCCTCGTTTGGCTATAGACCAAGTATGCAAGTAGAAATTTATTAAAATCCTTTTATATCCTAGCTACTTGTTTGAGTTCATGTGTAGAAACATGGCAAAATTTTGGAAAGTTTTATGATTTGTTGGTAATTTTTTTGAAAAGGAATATTTGACAAAACATTATTAATTTGGAAAAATGCATTGAATGGCAAAATTTCATCACAAAAACACTAAGTGCATTTGCACCCAAGAGGGATTATATTTCCCTAGGATGTCTATTTTTGTAGCTTTGCATTTTGGTTGTGAAGTTCATGTGCATGCATGTATCATAGGAGAGCATAGAAAATTTCAAGGCAAAGTCCATTAAATGTGCTTTGGTTCGTTACATGATGAACAAACGAAAACATACATTTCAATCAACAATGTTTTAAAACCTTATGTACAATACAAATTGAAACTCACTTATTATGAAAGCACAACCATTAACAATACACAAACATACCATATTCGGACTAATGCACCAACACAACAATGTCATTCGAAAGTAACACAAGCTTATTGAACAAACCATAAATCTGTATATTTCACATTTAACGTACCATATTATGTTCACCAATGAGAATTAAGGCACAACTAAGGTCCAATTAAATAGAGATACATGGTTCAATGAAAAAAAAATTAGTTTTAATACCATACTTGAAGAAAACATTGGTAAAAATGATTCAAATTAGGATAACCGACTTGATAATTGGAGGAATGACATGTCATGTGATGGGAAGAAACATTGGGGACGGAATTGACAATGGAGATTTTTGGGATGTCCAAACAAGAAATTTTAATGATAATGACATAAATCTTTCATTTGAAAGAAACATAGGCAACATCAATTTTAGTTCATAACACTACCAATGGGTAAGAAATGTTGAACATTAATTAAAATCATTGGGTACTAACCAAGATGCTGATAATGTACCCATACACCCATCAGTAAACCCAATACTTGAGATTATAAAATTTACAAGAGAAACTAAGTTCGCAACATATTACGATTATGTTTGTAATTGCCTCAATTAAACAAACACCTTATGAATGTATTGATTTCTTTTAACTAGTAAAAAGTCGTGCCCAATAGGAATCTAAGATCCAATCAATTAGAATAAAACGAGACTTGGGAATTAATATAGTTACCAATAGGAAAAAACCAATTACTTCCAAGTGGGTTTACAAGATTAAAAAATAAATTAATGGAAAGTCATAGAAGTATGAAGGTTTGCAACTAATGGCCATGGATTTTAACAACAAAAGGGAGTTGAATGATAAGTTGAATGAAGCTTTCATGATATAGTTAAGAAGAAAAGAAAGATTTGTTTGTAAACTCAACAAGACTCTTTACCATTTAAATCAAGTTCCAAGAGCTTGGTATTCAAAGATCAATGCTTTCTTTAAAGAAGAAGGGTTGAAGAAAGTAATGTAGATATGAATGTGTATTACTTCAATAAAGGAGAGTTGTTGGTAATCCTCATGTTGTATGTTGATGATCTATTAATCACAAGACACCTTGTCAAGAAAATGGAAAGGTTAAAGTAATTACATTTAGAAAATAATTTGAAATCTCAAACCTAGATAAACAAGGGAGAAACCTAGGCATAGAATGTTCATTTTCAGTAATGGGCATTTCAATGTCACAAATAGCATACACAAGCGACATGTTGAAATTGTTCAAACTAGATACATGCAACACAACTAGAACACCGATCATTGAGGTACTAAAAGCTCAAATGGCATGGGTGAGAATAGAGTAGACCCAACATTGCATAAACAAATGGTTGAAAAATTCATCTATTTGACAAATACTAGACCCAATATTTCATTTGAAACAAGGATAGTAAATTGTTACATGTTTGAATGATAACTATTGCATCTGGACACAATAAAATGCATATTCAGATATCTTAAGAGGGACAACCAATTATGTCATATTATACTAGTCCTAGAAGGACAATGCATTACAAGGACTTGTACATGCAAACTAATTTGGTGATCAAGAATCAAGATGGTCCATTAATTACTACTTGTTCAAACCGGGCTCAACACCTATGTCACAGAGCAACAAACAACAATCCACAATAACGTTGGTCCTCTATTGAAATGGAATACAAAAAGCCTTGATGAAAGGAAACAAAGAGGCTACATGATCGAGAAGCTTGGTGGGAGAACTTGGATTTTTGCAACAAATTGCAACCCCAATATCTTGTTACAATATGAGTAGCATGAAGATTGCAAATAATCCCATATTCCATGCAAGGAAAAATCACATCAAAGATCACTAAAACTTTGTTTGTGAAAAGATGATATCAAAGGAAGTTGAACTCACTCACATGCGCACTAATGACCAACTAGTTGACATTTTCACTAATCTTTGGGCAAGAAGAAGTTCTAGTGCCACAATTAATTAGGAGGAGGATGATTAAATAGATCAATTATTAGTAACAAAACTCTTGTATGTGTATATATATTCCATTCTTCTTATGTAATATGATCAGACCATTGAGCATTGATGTGCATTGTTTTTACTGACAACTCTACAAAAGGTGTAGAGTTTTTCTGACAGCTCTTTTAATATTTGAAAATCACAGAACCGCCAGTTCTGGTTATTTCAAAATCCTGAAAGAACCACCAGGTATTTTGAAAAAAAATCAGAATCAAAAGAACCATCACCAGTTGCAGTTATTTCAAAATCCCGAAAGAACCACTGGGTTTCATGAAAACCCTGGCAAAGAACCACCGGGTTTCTTTTGGCAGTTATTTGATTCTTCCAGACAAGTTTAGAACATGGGTAGCCTAACATGTCAGAACCCAGAATTTGATTTTCTTTTAGAACGCATGGGTATGAACCCTAGGAACTACCACTGACAACGCCCGGGTATGTTCCTGTTTCTAGTAACCACCCAATTACACCAGTTGAAACCAGCCCTGATGAGAGAAAGAAGACCCAGGTTTAATACAACAATGAAGATTGTATGAAGATTGCATACATTCAAACAAAAAAACACTCAAATCGATGCAGGAATTTGTTTTGGAGTTTGTTTCCTATGCTGTTTCAAATGGTCATTGTGTGGGCTGCACTTTATGAATGCCCAAACCCTAAGCCAGGCTTAAATCTATTTCCTCAAAGTAAATTCAACAACTTACTTTGCACACAAATTGGATCCATTTTGATTTGTGAGAGCTTTGGTTTAAGCTTCCATGGTATCAATGGCACATTACTAAACTCCACCAGGATTTATGTACACCAAGGTTAGGGTTCAAGAACTGATTGTTACAACTGCTTGAATCAGAGTTTTGCACTACTTCATGAAATTCCCTAACTCCTTTATCAATGATGTTTGAACATGGAGAAACACTCGGATTCTACTTAGTCTGATTCTCTGATGGGTCATTCAGTCTGGTAGGAAGCAAAAGCTTTTGAGTAATCACACATATCACTCTGTGATATTGACAATAATGGGTGGTGGGGTTTTGCTGTGTGTAAACTTGGAGTTTTGGCTGACCTTCAAGTATCAACAAACCAAGGTTTCTCAGTGGTATAAATCAGGATTATTGCATCATGATGGATCTTCACTCAAGCATTGATCATCTGTGTACCTGAGCACAGAAGGAAAAAAAACTGGATGTAGGAGCCAAGAGCCTGACCATATCTGCAGGAGCCACATACAAATATGAAACTGTTACTAATTGTTGCCACTGGTGCTAGAGTGAGCCTTTTGCTTTGTTATTCCATCACCTCTTGGGCATGCTTCATGTTGTCATTCACATGTCAGAAACAGTCTAAGGCAAAATAAAACAATTCCTTGGACTGCAGGCATTGCAAATTGTTCAAAGCATATATATTTCAGCTTGTGTAAAGCTTGGTGTTAAAAGATATTGGAGCATCTGTGTTTTGCAATTTGTTAGGCTCGCTGATTCTGGCTTACCTGGAGCTCGTGCCCAAGATCTATTATACTACCTTCAAGAGTTGATGGCATGCTGATAAGCTCCTAACAGCCATGAAGGATAAGAAGAATGGTCCAGCTGTGATGATTACATTGGCTTGGAACTCAATGCCTTGCTGTTCAAGAATGGTGTTAAGGTCACAAGGTCCTCTATCCTGCAGAGCCTCATTGCAATTAAGTCCTTTGCTCTTCAACCTGTGCCAAAGTACTGTATTGACAGAAATTGCAAAATTATGTATTGGATCTAAAACACATATTTCCTCCCTGTTGTGTCCATATTGCAGTGCCCCAATTGTTCCACCCCAGAGCTTGCCTGCAGCCATTTATGAGGGCTAGTATGAAGCCAACCCTGGCGTAACTACTGTGAAGGGACCCAGAGCAACATAGTTTGAGAAAGATTAAAGTGGACAAGTCAGTTAGAACCCCCAACAGCAGCTGCAAAGCATGTTTCTTCAAGTGCCATTTTTACCTGTGTTAGAATGTCTTGTCTCAATGCTTGGGTAGGCAAATGCAATATGCATTGAGCCAGATATCAGCATTGCTTCATCTGTTCTGATACGCAGTTTCAAAGGAATCAAATGCACTACTCAACATCTGTGCTGAATAATTCTGAGCTTGATGATCAGAAGTGATCTGATGGCCATGATCATCATCATCATGTAACTGTGTTGTGGGATCTACCTGTTGTAGCTGATGCAAGTCAGTGACATGAGGATCTCTAAATATTTTTCAGATGTGAGGCTGCAGCTGATGTTCTCAGATGACAATGATAAGGGATCTGAATTTTGTGGAAATTGGACTGCTATATGAACAGTGATATGAGGATCATTAGCTGCAGCACTCCTCACATCTTAAATATGTTTAGGGATTGCACTCTTCACTTGCCATGACAAACTTGTGGTATATGATTCTAGACTGGTTTCTTGTAGGACTTTTGAGGATTGTAGCCTAGATCTCTTTGTGAAACTTCAACTGGAGTGAATGTCTGATGGAGTTGGATGTGAGGGGGGACGTGTGTGGCATCTGCAGGCAATAATGGGGACCTCTCACAGAAGTTTTGGAGGTATGTATTATCAAATAGGGATATGCAGAGCCCATGCACAATGTTTTCCGATTTGTGGTTGTGTATCTTGGATTGATTGCTCTTGTTTTATTGCTCTCACAAATCCTGCATGATTTGATGTTTGTGTTTTCTCTTTTAAAATCACAGAGGTAGTTAAATGTATCTCTGTGACATTAATATTTAAGTAGTAGAGCCTCCCCTCACAAGCCCTGAGAACATAGTATAGATGCTCTCAGTTAGTGTATCAATAAGTGAGGTTTACTTGTATGCAATTGAAAAGAGCTTAATCCTCCTCACATGCAGAGAAGTCAGTATCAGGCAGGTATGCCCCTGACATTTATTCTCGGCCCCAACTTTCCTAGGCACTCTTTCCATTGTTTCTGCATTCAGTATTGTATACTTCTGGTTGCATTCTCCACATGAGCAATTCTGGATCGTTTTACAAATTGTCTTTGCTGTTCCTTTTCTGCAACCATTCTCACATGAGCAATTCTGTATCGTTTTACAAATTGTCTTTGCTGTTCCTTTTCTGCAACCATTCTCACATGGGCAATTCTGGATGTTTTACAATTGTCTTTGCTGTTCCTTTTCTGCAACTATTCTCACATGAGCAATTCTGGATGTTTTACAATTGTCTTTGCTGTTCCTTTTCTGCAACTATTCTCACATGAGCAATTCTGGATGTTTTACAATTGTCTTTGCTGTTCCTTTTCGGCCACTCATGATGCACCAGTAATCTCACTGCTTATGTGGAGATTCAGTCTCTGGATTTTCAGTTTGAAACTGATGAGAGGGATCTGTCCAACAAGATGGGAAGTGTTAACCAGCATTGCAGCTTGTAAGAGTGATTGTGTATAATCCTGACTGATGCTAAATTGCAAAATTATATTGATCCAAGTGGGTGGGTGGGTGAAGTCTTACCGGATAACTTTGGATGTGTGACTTGACATGTTCTGAAGTATCCCGCACCTATGCACATTGGAAGTTTGAGATGCTGAACTCTGAGATGTATTGCAGACACATTGCATACAGCCAGGAAGATCAATGACTTAACAATGGAAAGGTGCTTAGAAAGGTTGACAAAGAGGTGCGTGTCCATGTGCAGTTAGAGTCAATATGAATGTCACTACAAAGACACACTACATTTGTCATTTTGAACTGAGACTTTTGTCTGAGAAGATGAGGCCAAAGGGACCGGAAAAACCAAGAGAACAAGAGATTCACTAGAATCTGATGTGGTCAGTCCAAGACTTAAAACCCTTCTTTCAAGTCCAACAAAAGTCTTTCTTCAGAAAACTGGCTCTTCATCACAGCAGCTAAACCTGAAAGCGTTAAAATCTGATTCTGTACAATACCAACCATTAACCACCAAAATTGTAAATCCTCAAGTGCAACACCCCACCATCCAAGCAGGCAAATTAGGTTCAATAGCCCACTCCCGGAAGCAATCAAGCTATTGAAGTCTTTCTTTATGCCGTCCAAAACTTACAAGCACTATGATCAATCCTGTCACAGAAATATTCAGACTTCTGCAAAGAAATGTGAGTGTCTTAAACCATCAATTGCAGAAAGAACAAAGGAAGAAGCTGGATTCACTTCCCCCCTCTCCTGCACGTCCTCTTCTTCCCCCAACTCACAGAAGCCAATGAGAAAACCACCACCCAATTGGCATTGGGTGATAACCATGAGGATGGTAAGTCGATGGGAAACTTCATGTCTCCACATGCAGCAGAAGCTTCATTTCCTGGAAACCCATCCTATTAGCAAAAAGAGATTCATGAGGCAAGGCCCAGATCTGATATTTACAGCATCAACATGACTTCTCAATGATCAGCACCTTCTTTGTCCCACTGTAAGAACTTATGGCCTCGGAGAGATGGGGGTAGGTATTCTTGTTCAACAGGGCCGACATGATTTGGTGGATAGATGTAACCTTTCGAGTATCCCAGGTCCTTCATCAGTTGTGTAGGAGCATTCCGAAGATGTAACGGTACAGGCTCATTTTGCTCACCCTCTCGAACCAAGCGTTGTGCAGCTACAATTGCATTGTAAACAATGACAGACTTTGGTGCAAGAGATAGGTACACCACACACTGTGCTAGATTCACATTGCACTCTGGCATGCCTAGAAAATGGCAAGCTTGGTAGCAAGCAACAGCTAGCACAAGTGCTTGGGGATCTGCCAACCCAATATCTTCACTCGCAAATCGCACGAGTCTGCGGGCCACGTAGAGAGGTCCTTCTCCACCTTCTAACATGCGAGCCAGCCAATAAATGGCTGCATCAGCATCTCCACCTCGCATTGATTTGTGAAGGGCACTGATGATGTTGTAGTGTTCATCACCTGTTTTATCATAAAGAACATGTGATCGTTGCAATGCATCTTTCACCTGTAAACATCAAACACTTGGGTTCAACATCAAGCACTCAAGGACACAGTAATCTAGCCTACCAGAATCACCAAAAACGTACATACATACATACATACATTCAGGTTTCGGGTTTATGCACTTACTAGTTGCAGAGTAACCACAATCACTTTCTTCTCCTTGTTCCCTGCACCAGAACTGGACCCATTACTTCCATGTGCCTCAGTTCCTACAGCACCCAGAGGTCCTTTATTCTCTGATCCTATCATACCATTCCCATCTTTGTCTCTCAACTCTCGAGCTACTCCTCCCCCTATTTCACGCAAGGTGGTTGTCGGAGCACCCACTGTGTCCTTCTCAGTTTCACCACCACTGCCACCACTTGAAGATGTAGACTCCCGATCTTTGACCACAATTTGAGCCGTGACCTCCTTCCCTCCCTTGAACCTCTTGAAAGGTCGGGTATAGTCATCAGGTGAGTTTTGCAAGTTGTCCTTTCTCAAGGACTCCTTGAGAACTTCAAGACGTTTTATGCCAAACCCACTCCCACTCCTTTCTACCCAGGTATTTGTCACCATACCTACCAATGCTGAAGATGAGCCTTCTCGCTTCAGACCTGAAACCTCTGGTAAACCTTCTCTCTCCATGTCTGTCTTCTGTACAGCTTCACATTGAGTACTTGAACACCACTCATCCATCTGTGGTCTTTGCAGGTTGCTTTCCCATGCAGCAAAAGCAGCCATTCCTGCTATTTCCAATGAGTTTAATGCCACCCGAGCATCTCCATCAGCTGCATGTGACAGAAACTGTAGTGCATCTTCCTCAATCCTCACAGAATCCCCACGTGACCCTCCCTTAATGGACAATAACACCCCCTTCTCTCTGTCTAGAATCGCCCGCTCCAGCAGTTTCCATATGTGATCTGGCTGCAATTTGTTGAGCATTAATACTCGGCAGCGTGATAGCAGAGCAGCATTGATTTCAAAAGATGGGTTTTCTGTTGTCGCACCAATCAACACAATATGACCAGCTTCCACATACGGAAGAAAAGTATCCTGTTGTGCCTTATTGAACCTGCAAAACATTGATGCCATGACCCACCAACAACATCAGACACAAAACTCTTGAGCAAACGAGTTAGAACTGTTAGAAACCATCTTGAAACTCACCTGTGAATCTCATCAAGGAAAAGTAAAGTTCGCTGCCCAAACTTTTGCAAGCGCTTTGACTCCTCCAGAACCTCCCTCACCTCCTTCACACCACTCGATACAGCAGACAGAGAAACAAACCGAAACGAAACAGAGCGGGCAATGGATCGCACAAGTGAGGTTTTCCCTGTTCCTGGTGGGCCCCACAATATGATGGATGAGAGTGAATTGTTGTCAAGCAAGCTGCGAAGAATGCATCTGGGACCCAATAGATGATCTTGCCCAACTATATCATCAACTGAAATCGGTCTCATCCGCTCAGCTAGAGGCACTTGGTTCTTTCCACTCCACAAGGGAGTCTTCATCCCTGGTGCTGCTGCTCCTGAGGTTCCTGGAGTTCCTGAAGGTGCAACTGTGAGAGGAAGAGGTGACTGTGAATGTGGGACTACAGGTGCTGGCATCTCTTGTTGGCTCTCAAGTGGCTCCCCTTGTCGGAGTCTTTTGGTCAGATTTGACTCCTGTGCTACATGATGCGGATGCTTCATACCCATGGTGGTTGAGGAAGGAACTGCTTCATTGGTGGGATCTTGGGGCCTAACCTTTCCTCCCAATTGTGGCATGAAGGGTCTTCCATGGAACTCCTTAAATGACTGCCACCACAATAGAAGATGCATCACTTCACAAGTTTGAGCATTGAAAGCTACTTCCTCATCAGTACAAGGACATGACAAACATGATACAAAGATGACAACAAGAGAAAATCCTCATAAGTAAAATCAGAACATGTCAATACATTATGATTTCATTGAACAGAATTTGAGAGATGATGACCCACAATTAGAGAGATTTCAGATCCAACAATACCTGAGCAAACACACAGGGGGAAAAAAAATTAATAGGAGACCCAAAATTTCTACAAAAGATGACAGAGGAACTGTGTGGACAATAGCAACAGTCTCACACACATGTTCAGCAACTTTCAACAGCAGCATGTCTGGTAGTGACTGCTAACCCACTAATAACTTCATCAGCTTCCAGCAGTGGGTAGGTTCCAATGTCAGAAGATGTCAAAGAATGTACTGAGTTTCTGTCAAAAGACCAGCAGTAACAGGAAGACTCAGCTACAACATAAAAGAGATCTGGAGATTACAGAGGAAAGTAATCAGAAAGGGGAAGGAAATAAAGAAGGGAAACCCCAAAAAGGAATGATACAAGGAAAGAGGAAGAACAGAGAGAAATAAAACAACAGCGACAGTGGGTCACCTACC
>Ga0209208_10003340_pt1 | contig 23028 bp, 20 predicted proteins | sample S1TSphfallax_3_FD_187694 | JGI IMG/M metagenome (GOLD analysis project Ga0209208, IMG submission 187694) | Host-associated microbial communities from peat moss isolated from Minnesota, USA - S1T2_Fd - Sphagnum fallax MG (SPAdes) (version 2) | ecosystem: Host-associated > Plants > Peat moss >...
TCAAATAACTCAATAGTAGCATGTATATGATTAATGTTTCATTAAGATAGTTGAATACAAAAGCAAATGTGTCACACTACTTTTCAACATAAATGGATCAAAAGTTACAAACATGGTTGCGATGGATCTAACACTTTGCAAGACATACAAGTCCATACCATTGGAAGACACGTTTCTTCCACAAAAGAAGTGCAAAAAGGAACAAGATAAGGGGACCTATAACAATTGATTAAAAAGTTATAACTATAAATAATAAAAGTTGACAAAACACCAAAAAAGGTCGGAAAAAATCTAATAATTAATAACAAGAACAATGGACAATAATAAGTGCCAATAATATTTTAAAAACATGAAGATTCAAAGTTCAAGGGAAACACCAATACAAAAACAACAAAACAAAAGCATCAAACATAAAAAATAACATTGAAGAATAAATAACATTAATGAAAATTTAAGATTCAAAAAAAGGAAAAACATTACCTAGTAGGAGGTATCAAAAACTAGAAAGCCAACAAGAGCAAATATTTAACTAAAGCACCAATAATAAAAAATTGAAATAGAAGTATGAAAAAAAAAATGAAGACATGCATAAATCATAACAATTAAAATAACTAGAAAATCACGATGAGGAAATGTTAAACTAGAAACAAAAATTAATAATTATTATTATTATTAAAATTGGGAAAAAAAAAACGTGAACACAACTTTGCAATCTATAATAAAAAAGATGGAAGTTAGTGTAAAAGAAAGCCCAAGACCATAACACCAACATGATTTCCAAGGAAAAGAAAACACCTAACTTTTTACATGAAAAATAAAATCAATTTGTGTGGCCAAATTAATATGTCATCATTAAAATAAAGGAGTGGCAAACCATTAGCTTACAAATAAGGTGACCAACAAGCAAAACTCTAGAATAAATGTTTAGAGTGTTATACCTTCATCACCTTTTTCCATTTGTCATGTATTATATCATATGGCAAACCCTCCAAATAGTTGTGAAAACATCCCCATAATAGTTTGGAGATGTTCATGATTTATTCTATTCCTTAACTTCAATATAGAAGACGAAGTCAAAAAGGTTTTTTCATCCTCAATGTTAACCCAGAACATGTACAACAACTATTTTTGTTAATGTGAAAAACTACAAGCTCATTTTTGGAGCATGGTGGTAATATGTTTGTTTTGTGAAGTCCCCCTCCCCCTTCTCAAAAGTTAAAATGTATCTAAAAAAACATTTCTTGATGATTTAAATGTTATGTTGTTAGCCTTGCCAAGATTCAAACCAAAGACTCTAAGGAGACCACTTGAAATATTCACTACTAGTATTTTTTCCAACTTTGAATATAACATTATTTTCATAAAATAATAATCAACCGCACAAAACAATTGCGTAGGTGTCACATCATTGCCCACTTCACACACTAAATAAAGTTTTAGGGGGGGGAGGGGGAGGGGTATTTAACATCTTGCCAATTTTCAAAAAAGAGTTACATTAGGCATCGATTTTTTTCAACAATTTCTATTAGTGTTGCCAACAACATTTTTTTTGAGGACATCCCTAATAGGGCATCCTTAATAACTTTTACATTCAAGAAAGGTGATATTTGGTTTGGGGGATGTTTTGCCCAAGTTCGGGGGCATGCTTGCAACGATGGGGAACAATGGGCAACAATAGTTACATGTTGAAGAATGTTGGGAAACAACGAACACACATTGAAGAATGGTGGAACCATGTTAGGGAACAATGAATCCCCATCAAAGAATGACTAAACAACATTGAGCAATGACAAAAACATCAAACAACGTTGGGGGAATGATGGGAGTTTAAGGGGGACAGCAAAGGATGGTGGGAATTTAGGGGGGACATCAAGGGACAATGGGGGAATATATCTTGTTATTCCCCAATGTGTCGATGTGAATTCAACATGGCCTAATGTTGCTAAAAGCATGGCCCTAATGAATTGTAACATGAGTTTGGTGTACTCCTATTGTTTTTGAGGCCCCTATCATATCTTGTCATTTTTTAATGTTTCCCATCATTTCTTGCCACATCCCAAACCTAGTTCATTGTTCTAAAGGATACACATTTACATGTGACTAGCTGCAATAGGCAGCAATAGGTTCAAACCAAGAGGTGCAAACAACATCAAGCCCTTAGAAGGATAATGTTTTTTGACATTCTTCCTTGCATTTTTTCGTGTGTGAATTGAAGACAATCCTCTTATTGGCTAGACTATTCATTCCACTTATAAAAGTCCACCACATGGCAATAGGTGGTGCATGTTTGGTGAAACATTTGGTTTTTTCCACTTATATTTTGAACTCTTGGATGTGACCTAATGCCAAAAGGGAAAAGCAACAAACACAATTTTTAGTTGAACCCAAATTTTAAATTACCAAACATCAACACCATTTCCCATGTGCAACATGGATTGGTGAACTTTTTGCAATGAAAAGGTATCTTCACCTAAACATTAAGCACCTATTTGGGCAAAAGGAAGGGTTGAACCATTGGGTGGAAGAGGTGAAGACCTTTCCACCTCTTCCACCCGCATAATAGAAATGAATGATACCTTGATGAGTACAATCAATGGTTGATGGAAAATTATAATAACACCTTCAATCACGTGGATTCATGGGTGCATTTAATGCAAGGGAACCTTCCACCCCTTACATGACTTGAAGGAAAGGTGTTAGTTGATGAACACGCATAATTGCATGAAAATAAAAAATGATGGACAAATGAAACTAATCAAGTCATGGATTGTGAGAAAAACAAACCGATGGGAAGGTCCATGACCAACCACAATCCCATACATTCTTGGGAATGGCACATATGTTGTGATTGTCCATTCTAGTGTGATGATTGTGAAAGAAAAACCACGTTTGGGTGAAAGATCATTTGCAAAAATGTATAAGTGTTAAATTGTGGATACTTGTTTTGGTTGTAAAATTCAACGAAACATGTTATCTTGTCCGAATATCTACAGTACTCCTTTTTGAAGCATAAATAGTTTAGCCCTTTGGGTTAAATATTTCCTTTAGGATGTTGTAAGTTTTTCTGGCATCACTCCTTTAAGTAGGTATCATACACACTCTATGACCACTCAGGTTGTAAAGTAAACAAGTGAACATCATAGGTTTGATTAGCTACTCCAACAATTTCAGTGTGGTTGGGTAATCTATTCAATGCATCTGCCATTAGATGGGATCTACTAGGTTTGTCAACAATTTGAAATCATTTTCCAAAAATAATAAGAGCCATCTAGCTAACATGTTGGAAACATGTGGCTTGTTAACTAAATATATTAAAGCCATGTGATCCACAAATAATTTAAACTTGTTGCCTAATAGGTAATGCCTAAATTTGTGTAAGGCATAAACCATAGCTAAAGCCTTTCTTTTTGTAGTATTATAGTTTTGCCCAACAAAATTAAATAGTTTTGATGATTACATAACATGTTGATCTATTTTACATGTTGGGTCGTGGGTCAATATGGCCCTTATTGCTAACTGAAACGCATTAAAAAAACATGAAATTTTAATTCCCAATTAGGATTGATAAGTATAAGAGCTTGAATGTACTTGTTCTTGATATCCTCCTAAGCAATTTGACATTCAGCAGTCCATTCGAACACTTTAACTTTTCTAAATAACTTGGTGATTAGTACCATAACAAAGGCAAAATTCTTGATGAAACATTTGTAAAACTGGGCCATTCGATTGAAGACTTGAATCTTTTAAGCTGTTTTGGGCATTGGAATTTTGATTAAAACCTTTATCTTCTTAGGATCAAGTGTCTTCCCCTCTTTGGAGACTATGAATCCTAAAATGGTTCCAAAGCATACCATAAATGCACATTTTTCTGGATTCAAACTAATGCCACACTCTTTGCATTTTATAAAACAATTTATATTTTTTTCCAAATGAGTGGAGAAGTCATTAAAGACAATCAAATCATCTAAAAAGATCCTCATGAACACATCAATGTATTCATGGAAAGCTTTGGAGAATGCCCTTTGATGGGTAGGTGGTCCATTTTTTACCCAAAAGGCATTACAACCCATACAAAAGCCCCCCAATCAATACCGAAAGGCGGTTTTGTATTATTCTTCCGGTGCTATGGAAATTTGATGGTATCCAGAAAAACCATCTAAAAATGTATAAACCTCATGTCTAGTTATAATGTTAATAACCTCATTAGTAAAAGGTAACATGTATGGATCCTTCTTAATAGTTGTATTAAACTTTCTGAAGTCCACACAAATTTTGAATTTTCCAATTTTCTTAAGCACTATAACTGTAAGTGATAGCCAAGTAACCTCTTCAACAAGTTTAATAAAACCTGCAGTAAACAATTTGTTAATATCCTATTTGACAATGGCTGCATAGTTAGGATTTAACCAGTACCTTGCTTGATGAACAGGTGGTATCAATGTGTCCAACTCAATCCAATGTTGAACTACATCATGTGGTATTCCCTCAAATCTTTGTAAATCTAAGAAAAAATGTCCTTGAACTCCTTTAACAATTCAATTAGTTGATGATTGACAACATGTTCCAAATTTACACTGATTTTAACCTATTGCAAGTAATCTTCAAAACCCAAATTGATCTTGTTCAATTGTTCTTCTTTAGTGACAATCTATCTTGTAATGCAAAGTTTTTGAACTCTATTTCGAGCAAGCATTTGTTAATATCCATTTATCCTACTTCAGGTTGGAAAAACGTTTATGGTAAATGTTGTTGGAAAGTATTAAGGAGTATAACTATCTTATCAAGTCATACATGCACCGATTTGATAAGTACATTAAACAAAATAGGTGGCTCCGACACAAGTTCAATAGGTTTATTAACATGTTCGACTAAATTTAAACTCGTTAATGTAATCAACTTAACAAGTTGATTTGACCATACTAATGTAGGAACAACTATGGTTCCTATTGAAAACAATCATGGTTATGTAGCAAACATCAAATCCTCTTATTTGTCATGTATTCAAGAATGGAAATCATAACAAACAAATACTTTTGGACACTTGGTTGGTGCTCCAAATTTCTTAGCAATAGGTATGGTTCTAACTATATCGGCTCCTTCTATAATAACAATGTTATTGCCCCAATCATGAGACACTTTAGCATCCCTTAGCCAAGGACAACCTAACAACATAAAGCAGTTAGAGTCTAACACATTATTTTGAATTATAGTAAAAGTCACTGCATAAGGAATTCCATGAATAAAAAATTTAAGATCTTTAATCAAACCTAAGGGTTTTGCAATGGTTTGATCAGCCATACGCATGTTATGAGGTGCAAGTTTTGGTTTTGACAAACCTAATTGTACCCTCAATTTCTCCATAATAATATTAACTCCAGAACCACCATTTAAAAGCACGTCTTCAATGAAGTTCTTTGTTACTTAAACATGTATTATTGCCATTTGCTGATCAATGGCAATTGATGTAATTACCGATTTTGGTAAAGTAGGTTTTGATGGTACTTGGTTAAAAATGTAGCATTTTATATTAGGGATCGCCTACAATAGATGTCCCAAGTTCAATGTATACTTGGTTTCCAAGACTTGTTTATTGATATATCTTATAATTTATTCTAATGTCTTTTCTATATTAACCTATTTTTAAATGATTCAAAAATTTAAATGATTTTTAAAAACTCAACCTATTTAAAATGGGTTTTTGTTCCTACTATAGGTTCTATAGACTTAATTGTAGTAATTGGCACAACTAGTACCTCTTTTTTCCTGTTATAACATGTTTCCATTGAATGACCAATTTTACCACAATTAGTATAGGTCAATGTTGATTTAATTGTAACAATTGGTACTACATGTTCAACTATTGCATTAGCCTTTGGTGTAGTTAATAAAACATTGTAACTCAAACTAACTAGTCCATTTTCCTCACATATTACAACAGCTTCTTTGTGTTCGATTAAAGTAATTCTTTTCATACATATAGTTAATAATCTTAGGTAAGGTATAAACCTGCCTTGAAAACAATAGTGAGAAAAACATATGTTGTTCTACCCTGTAGACAATTAGCTAATTTCAATAGGTGTTCATAGTAAACCTCAACACGTTTGGTGGTTTTTTGTTGTATGTTACGCAATTGCATGTGAACCTCCTCATCATTCTTTATAATTATGAATTGCTTAAAAATTGCTTGTTCCAACTCTTTAAAAATGCAATTTGGGATGGTTTTAAATGTAGTTTTCACCCCATTCAAAGATATTATCCTTGCTAGTAAAACCAAACAAGTTGATGATGTCAGCTTCCATTGTTTCACCATTAACTTTAATGGCCTTTTTGAATACTCTAATGTGAGCATTTGGATTAGTATCTTTGACATAAGTTGGGTATTATAACTTCCTATATGGCAGCTTGGTGGTTGGTTCAGAAACATGTTGCATAATAAGCGATTGATACCATGGTGGTATAAACATACACAAATAAGGTGCTGGCCATCCAAAAGATCCAACGTGTGGATTGAAAGGTGGCTCTCCTTACGGATCTCCTCCAAGAGAACTTCTTCCAAGTGAATTTCCAGGTTGCATTCCATTTGGTGGTTGGTGATCAGAACCTTAAGGTATATGAATTGGTATACTAATAGTAATTTGTACAGTGGTTGGCACTGATGTAATTAAAGGTTACTAAATAGGTTGTCTATCCTTACTAATCACTAGTTGAACCATTGTAGGAAATTGATTGCTAATAGAGTATGGTATATATGTTGGTGGTACAATAGGTTGTTTAAATACTGGGTACACATTCCCAGGTACATAACTTGTATAATTCCTAAAGATTAAAAAATCAAATCCTTTTGTTCTAGTTAGATTTGCTAAATACAAACCAAGATCTAAAGGCACAAAAGGGGGTATGACATTATATCACATTGGGTATGTTGAGGTAGGTAGCATATTGGTTTTACCGATACAATTGGTGTAATAGGTTGTGACCAGGTTGTCTAATAGTTAACATGTATTGTTATATGAACTATACTAAGATTCATAGCTGGAATTCTTAATATAGACACATTAGGTTCTACTATTGTAGTGGTTCGAAGAACATGTTGATGAACATTCATCACTTCCTCCCTAAATAACTGCCTTAATCTATCATCAATAAATGAACAATAATTGAATAGGTGCCCCATTTGATAACAATATGAACATGTTACAATTCCAACACCTTGGTTTCCTCCTGAAATTGGTATGTGATGTGGAACTTGTGATCTTTCATTGGGACCAAATATTGATCTTGCTAGCCTTGTGGATAAATAATTCTTTGTCGAACAACTGTGGATGTTGTTTTGGGTTCAATAAGTTTTACATGTGGTATAAAAACTAATTGATTAGACAGTCTTCAATTGACATGACGAAGTTGCTCCAACTTGTTGAGTAGGTGAAGTTGTTCCATCTCCAAATTAGTGGGTACCAAATGAATGTTGGTATGTGATGGTTGGTTTTGAAAACAAATATATGTTGTAATTGGTGTAGATGCACCAGTTTTGGGTAGATTGTAATGTGGGGTTGCAGATCGCCATGGTTGTTGAACAAATACAACCTCATTAAATAGTTGAACAAATTCATGATTGTCATATTATGAACCCTCACCACCTTCAATTGGGTTATTGTTTGTGGTGTTTCTTGATGAGTGGTTGAGAGCGCTACTAGGTCTTTCTACATAATTGATTCTGCTACATTTTGATCTTGTTCATCTTGTTCTTGTGCATGTTTCTAAACATGTTGATGTCTAACATGTTCTAACTATATGTTAAGACTTCTAGTAACTATTCTTGACAAGTTTCTAGACTAAATCAAGATCATGAACTTGAGTCTTGAAGTTTACACAAATAAACAAACATGTGACAAATCGAAATTTGAAATATGATCATTTTTCAAACCTGATACTAAACTATTAAATTTAACAAAAAATTATAAGCATGATTACTTCTAAATTCTAATCCACTTTGTAGTTGCCAAATGTTAATGAAGTTTTTTCTATTCCCATTAAGGTTAATTATCATTTGGATATTTTAGCAATAGGTTCCTAAATCAACAATAGGTACAAACAACACACAAATTAAAACTTAAGCTATTACAAATCCTAAACTAACATGTACAAATATTGCTCAAACTTGAAGGAAATAGGTTGAAATAAGAATAATCCATGTTCCATAATTGAAGAATGAAACACATAATCATGAATGAAATCCAAAAATCCTTCAATAGATCTATCCTCCTTATCTTATACTAACCAATTCAAAATACAACAATCATAACTAATCATTATAAATAGTCATTAACTAGTACCTAGATTAACAGTTCAAAATTTCAAAAAGTACACCTTGCCTAACTACCTGTCCAACTATTGGTTTTATCAAGTACAAGTTCTACCAATTACTTGTTGATTAACATCTCACCTTATCTTCTTAACCCAATCATTACCTACCAAGTTTAGTTAATTGGTTAGGTTTATACTACAAGTTAGATTAAATAATAGGTTATGACATTTGTTAGGTTTAACAACCTGCTTATATTATCAACTTGTTACCGAATTTGGGTAACATAATGCATTTACATAAATATCATATGGAAATCCATCCTTGGGTATTTGACATCCAAAGTCTTACGAACTTTCTCATGCATTTGCTTGTGTGAGTTTGAACTTTGATTGTATGCGATGTTAATATTATGAAGTGAAGTTAGTTGGGATTGAAATTTGTTGGGTTTATTACATTGGATAACACATGGGATGTAAAGCTTTGGGCTTAACACAATGTTATGTGAAAAATTGCTAATGATAACTTAATTAGGTTCTTGTGTTTGTCACAACACAATCACAAGTAGCCAAAACATCACAAATGTCACTTGTTGTAAACATGGGAATAACTTCATAATAAAGACAAATCCACCACCCATGCCAAGTATGTGGGCCTTTTATGAATGTCTATGACATTCAAAGTATTGTGCAAGTTATCCCCACCCATAAGCATGAAATCTTGTAAGGGGATGATTTATGAAATGCCACCACATGGGCCAATTATTATGACCAACCAATCAAAGCCAATCATTTAAAAAAGTGGTCCTTCTAGAGAACATTGTCTTTTATGAATATTCGCAAGTCCAAACCCAATTTCACTTTATTTAAAACTTAAACTTCATCCAAAGCATTGTTTATAGACCATTATATTGATGTTGGTGGACATGTTCTAAGATCATCATGAACATAGAACATGACATAAGCTTAAAATACATATATTAGAGCATCTTTGTTGCATTGTTCCAAAATGACCTATAGGGCAAAATTTGGATGACTATTATTGTTTGAAAATCATATTGCATTACAATAATCAAATTATTTATTGTGATTATATCACAATTTGATGTAATAATCAAATTTGATTATGTATTTTGCAATTTTGATTAACTATCAAGATTATTATAATTGATTTGATTCTTTTGCACAAAATGTAAATTAGAACCACAAACCATTTTACATTCTCACCCAAAAAGGTACAACCCTAACCCTAGACCCCAAATCTACCCCAAGGAAAATCCTCAAATCTTCATATCTTCATGTATGTTGGATTTGAAATTTTATCACTTTGCACAAATGTAAACTAGATAGAATGTAAACCATTTTACAATAATTGCACCCAAAAGAAAAAAAACCCTAAAACCCAAAACCCTAATTTACCCCCCCAAAAATCCCCAAATCTTCACATTTGTTGGATTTTGGAGTATTATTTTGCACAAAATGTTGTCCAGAACCCAGATCCTGATTCTTCTTCTTCTTTCCTTTTGTTTTTTGAGCGGGCAGATTCGGGCATCCTTCTTCTTCTTCTGTTGTTTTAATTTTCAGTGGGCAGAGTTCGGGCAGCACTGGCAAGAAGAGGATGATGAAGAAGAAGAGTATTGTCGCGATCTTGTCTGCAAGATTCGTTTATTTTCGTGTATATTATGATCATATGTGCAAGATATCGTGAAGGAAACCATGAACAGCAAAATGGGTATTGTTGAATCCCTGGTGTTGTTGAAGAAAAACAGCAAAAACAGCACAACAAGAACACAGTAATAATTCTTTTATACAAGTAGAAACAAGTCTCTCTGTCTGGCGGAGGAGGAGATTTGCAAACAAACTTGGGAAGAAGAAGAGTTTTGCAAAGGAAATTTTGGGGAGGAAAGAAAGAAAGAGATTCAGTACCCATCAGTCTGATGATGAAGAGGGGAGAGAAGAATCATCATCATCATCATCATGTGATCAATCCCTCCTTCTTGTGTTTTTGGTTGTTGTTCATGTTGGGATGGATCAGCAGGAGCAGCAACAGCATTGGATGTAATGCTCAAGAGGAGGAGGAGAAGTTCAGATTTGGTGCCAGAGTTTACAACACCAGTTCAGATGCTGTGAGTGGGAAATTGAATGTGCACTTGGTGCCTCATACCCATGACGATGTGGGTTGGCTCAAGACTGTGGATCAGTACTTCATTGGTTCCAATAACAGCATTCAGGTCTCATCATTGCCTTGCTTGCTTGCCTGCCTGCTTGCCTGCTTGATTGCTGGATTGATCCATTTTGGGAGGTGAAGCTGCTGCTCTTGAAGAAGCTCTTGAAGCTGCTCTTGTAGTGTTAGGGATCATGGTTTTGCTGGATTTTATTTTTTCTGTCTCTGGTTTTTTTTGCTTCTTGTGTTTTTGCTGTGAAGAAGTTGGAAAAACTGTCATCAATTTGTCAAATCGGGCGAATGGGTCATGGGATTTGTGTCATAAATGTTGCATTTTAGGTGAAGCTCCTGAAGCTCTTGAAGTTTTAGGGATCATGGTTTTGTGAGTTCTTGTTTTGTTTTTCCATGTCTGGTTTTTGTTTTTTTGCTTCTTGTGATTTTGCTGTGAAGATGTCAGAAAAACTGTCATCAATTTGTCAATTTGGGCAAATGGGTCAGGGGATTTGTGTCATAATGTTGCATTGCTAAGACCCACAAAACAGTGGTAATTCATTTCCTTGCATGTTGAAGTTCATGGGGGAATGAATTGTTCAGGTGGGTTGGTAGTTGTTGTGAATCAGAGTAATTCTAAGATTGTTTTTGGCCCCATCTGACATGAACTCACTCTGCATTTGAGATTGATTTGAATCTACCTGCAAGACTTTGAGATTGGATTTGCCAAAAACTCTGGGATCCTCTTGAGTTGTGAAACATTTGGGTTGGAGTTTTTGTTGCTACTTTTTTAGGTAGAGAAATTTGATTTCTTTCTTTTGTGTGTGTGTGCCTGAGGAGTAATCTTTATCTGTTCTTCTCTTGAAGGAGAACAGATGATGATCCTGCACAAATGGGAAAAAGGAAAGTAGCCAGGGTGGTTATACAAAAGCCAAGACAGATGAGTGTGACATTGAGACAGAAGTTGGATTTGAGCACTATTGGGTGCATTTTTTGTGCCAAGAAAGAATATCAAGATGGACTTCATGAGAAATTCATGACAAGTCTTCACATTCATTGATGTCATTGTTGCCCACAGAGTTGAGTACCTATGATGGATGACAAGGAAGGAATGGTGGCAATATTGGGTGTAGGTTGCAGCAGTGCAGTATGTATTGGATTCAGTTGTGGCAGCTCTGCAGGAGGATCGGAACCGCAAGTTTATTTATGTGGAGCAGGTTTTTTCATATACCCCGAGCTCACTCACTCACTCACTTCATCCTTCATGCTGTGCTTTAGGTTTTCTAGAATACCTAGTTTCTTCATTTGGAGGAACCTAAGTAGTAAGATTTTTTCTAGTGATTTTATTATGTGTGTAGAAAAATCAGGAGGGGGACAAGAGCACTATTTCCTTTATACATGTATAAGAAACTAACTTGTATTAGTAATAACTTGGAGTTGGGTTGGGAGTTGGTGGCACTTGCCAGGCCTTTTTCCAGCGATGGTGGAGAGAACAGACTCCAAGGAAACAAAAGATTGTGCAGAAGCTTGTGAAAAGGGGGCAACTGGAGTTCATGTAAAATCTAAGAATTTGCATCCAATATCTGCTGGATCCAATTTTGCATTAGGGCTCAAGTGCTTCACTGATTGATTGATTGAGTGAGAGACACTAAACAAACAAATATCTTCTGATTTGGTCTCCTGATGGGGTATGGGAGTGTGGATGATTTTGCAGCAATGGTGGATACTCTATGCATGATGAGGCTGCCACTCACTATGTTGACATGATTGACCAGACAACACTTGGGCACCGCTATATCAAGCAACAGTTTGGTGTCACCCCCCGCATCGGTTGGCAAATTGATCCCTTTGGTCACTCTGCTGTTCAAGCCTACCTCCTTGGTGCCGAGGTTGACTACTTACAGCCTCAGTGCTTCATCCCAGTTGACCAATTTTGTAGAAAACTTTTGCATTTTTGGGGCAATTTTTGGTTTTCTTTTGTTTTGAAGATGCTGCTGCAGAACCACTCTGCATTGTCCAAATTTTGTACAATGAATCGGGTGCCAATCTGGTGCTTGTGCTGCAGTTGGGTTTTGATGCCTTCTTCTTTGCAAGAGCTGACTATCAAGATCTGCAAAAACGTCGCAAAGATCAGACCATGGAGGTGATATGGCAGGGCTCCAAATCTCTTGGGTCATCTGCACAGGTACTACAAACTGTCTCAAAATTTGCATCCCAAAACTTTGCAGTTGCAGATCAGATGTTGCTGTTTTTTCCATTGTGTTTTGGAGTGTAAACAAAGTCCAGAATGAATGAAGACATGTTATTTTGGGACAGATCTTTGCTGGAGTTCTGTCACATCATTATGAGCCACCTTCTGCCTTCAGCTTTGACATTGACTCCACAAATCCTCCTTTCCAGGTGAACTGTGGTTCCAGTTGGTAAAATACGAAACCAGAACGAGGTCTGATTTTTGGAACTGGTTCTGGATTCAGAATTTATTAGGGGATGATGCTTATATACTGCAGCGATGTCATGTAATTTGTAAACTTTTTGTGGGAACTAATCCTGACTGCTTGCCGTTGGGTATAATATGCAGGATGACCCACGTCTCAGTGACTACAATGTACCCGAGTTGGTTGATCTCTTTGTTGAGTATGTTCAAAACCAGGTACATAATGCTGCATTTACACAAACATCAGATTCAGGTTTGTGTAAATGCAACTCTCCATTTAGCTTGTCCTTCGGGGTTTAGGGTTTAGGGTCCTCCCACTTGATACCCATTTCAGCCTGTGTCAGCTAATATGGACTGTTTTGCGTTGAGTGATGATGACACAGAGCAAGGAGTTTCGGACAAACCATCTCATGTGGACAATGGGTGATGACTTTGCGTATGAGTATGCCAACACATGGTTCAAGCAAATGGATAAGCTCATTCACTATGTGAACCTGGTGAGAGATCTGTGCATTCGGGTGATCAACAATTCCTTTTGTCACCAAATTTTTTTTGTAAAACTGCAATGAAAATCTGTCATGGTGGAAAATTTGGGTTCCAATCTGTTATGGGTTTTTAGCAAATCTGTCACAGTGGGAAATTTGGGTTCTCATCTGTTATGAGTTTTTTTGGTTACTACAGGATGGCCGTGTAAATGCGCTCTATTCGACACCATCTATCTATTTGGATGCCAAATATGCAGCCAATGAAACATGGCCTCTAAAGACGGGCGATTTTTTCCCGTAAGCCAAAAAGAGGACCTGTCAATCTTTGTTTGTCACAAAGTTTGATTAGCTGATTCTTCTAATTGTGTTTTTGCACTTTTTTTTTGTTTCCTCAAAAGCCCAATAGCAGCATGTTGGTGCTAAATGTTTTGCAGATATGCAGACAAAGCGCATTGCTACTGGACAGGATACTTTACCAGCAGAAGTTCCTTGAAAGGATATGTTCGCAAGCTCTCTGGTTTCCTTCAAGTAAGTTCCTCCAAGTTTGATGATGTCCTCTGTTTGCACCTTGTAACCATACATTTAAGGTTTTTCTGAACACAATGGGTTGTGCAAAATGTGAAAAATATAGGCAGCAAGACAGGTGGAATTTTTGGTGGGCAAAAACCTGAGAAATGGGGGCCCCAATACCGATAACCTAGAAGAAGCAATGGCACTCCTGCAACATCATGATGGAGTGAGTGGCACCGAGAAGCAACATGTGGCAAATGACTATGCTGAACGATTGGCAGTTGGATCTGCTGAGGTGAGCTTGATTGCTGAACACATTCCAATGAAACTTTTTGTTTGTAAAAGAACAGATAGCTGGTTGCTGCAAGTGGGGAACAGCCTCTCTGTCACCGTGCATGACAATTAGATCTTCAAGTAGTACCTTACCCTCAGGAATTGACTGATCTGTAAATTGCGGTATGTTCCAAACTTTGGAAGCAACTGTCCAGAGACTGATTATGGCAGACATGGATTTTGCAGGCAGCAGAAGTATTCAACAGTGCCCTTGCTGTTCTACTTAGTAGCACACCAACACATGAGCGCCCACACCAATACATCATGGGTAGTCGTACAAATGATTCTCTTGAGCAACACAGATTACTGCAAGAACAAGAAGACATTGCAAGAAAGAATCTGGGAAGTGTATCTGCAGCAGGCTTGAAACTCGAACAGGTACTATGCTTAGCAAAAAAGAATAAGTATATTTTTTCCACTAATTGATTCTTACAGCTGCCTTCTTGTATCTAGCTTTCCACGAGTTGTTGCATTTTCCTTTGTTGTTTTTGTGATGATCCAATGTTGCAAGGTGTCACAGAATCAGCATATATTTGCTAGGATAATGTAGTCTGGTAATGCTTCTGGGCCAGGTTTGTGTAGCTTCCCATGTGCACTAACTGGAACATGGATTTGGTGGATTGGGTTGAGGGACAAGAGGTTGCATTTCTATGAAGAGGATTTGACCACTCGTTGCTGATCACTTGTGCAGTGTTTTCTGCTTAACATCAGCTATTGCCCAACTTCTGAAACTGAGCTTCCATTTGGAAAAAGTTTGGTATGTCTTCTTCTTCCATCAAAAGTTGACGACAGAAGTGGGTTCTCAAATTCTAATTGCATCCTTGCACATGGAACAAGTTGAATATACTCTTGGGTTTTATGTTCAAGTTTTGCTGACAACAATTGTTTTGTTGTTGTGGGTTTTTGTTCATCCCTGAAGATTGTGGTTGTGTACAACCCACTTGGATGGACTCGGGAGGAATACGTACGCTTCCCGGTGAGAAAGCTTGTTTGATTGTTCATATCTCTGCATTTTCTCCTTGCAACCTGGAGGCAGCTTTCTGCAGCATTCAGTCAGAATTTTTTATATTGGTTGCAACTGCAAAAACAGGTCCCTTTTTATATGGGCATGCTTACAAGTGCATGCTTCCACTTTGTATCAGTGAAAGTTTTGATGGGCATGGTGGAGATGGGTAACAGGTTTCAAGTGCTGCATTGGAGGTCATTGATGGGGCAGGCAATTCGATCCCATCTCAGCTTGTCCCTCTTCCGAAGTCAGCATACCGATTACGCAAGTTGTATGTAGATGGCAATGATGTGAGTGTTGCTGACAACAGTCTGCCACGGTTTCACCTCGTGTTCTCAGCTGTGGTTCCTCCATTGGGCTATACAACATTCCGAATTCACAAAGCATCATCATCATCTACTGCTACCAGTCACCCTTGTGCGTTTCTCAGCCTGTGCCTCTTTTTGTCAATCCATCACATTTCACCAAAAAAACACACTGGGATGGTCTTGTGTCTTTGGTCTTGTTGCATGGTCTTTTGATGCAAATCTAGGATGCTTCACATAAAATTCAATGGAGGTCATTGGTGGGCCAGATGTTTCCATGGAATCATCTACTGCAGAAATGCTACGTGCACCATCTACTGTGCAATTGACTTCAGGCCAAATAGAACTCAGTTTCTCCGGGACAACAGGACTCTTGACACAACTGCGCAATGCAAACACAGGAGTATGTTATTGATCGGTCGACAACCTAGCTGTGCAGCAGCAACAGCAGCCTCCCTTCATTGTTCTACTCTCTCTGAATCTGTGTGATAACACAATTTTTTGCTCTTCTAGGCATGTGGGCAAGTAGCCCATCTGTGTTAGCTGACAAGTTTGTTGGATTTGGACAGAAAGCAACAGCTCTGCAACAATCATACTGTTGGTACAATGGCAGTGATGGTCGAACTGCTGAAGACCCATACCAGGTACTAGAAAGGACCGAGCATTCTCTCAGAACAACTCCTCACATTTTTATAATATTGCATCTGAAGAAGAGGAAGCTCTAGTTCTTGAGTGGGGGGGACAGCAGTCCAACTCTGATGGGTGCAGATCCTCCTTAAGAGATCTGTGAATTCAACCTTGTACTAACCAAATTTAGCACTAAAAGATGTTTTTTTCTCTCAAACAATGATGGTAGGCCAGAGAAAAATTTCTGAGCTAAGATGGGAGGATCAATCCAATTGATGAGATGTTGTTGCTTCACAATTGGTTTGGATGCTTCACTGCTTCCTGTGCTTCCTGTGTTTTTGACTGCAATATATAGGCATCTGGAGCATATGTTTTCCGACCCAACACCTCGTCTTGTTTCCCATTGAAGAGTTCAGATGAATCTGTGAGTATGACAAAGACCCATCTTTGCTATGCAAATGTATCTGCAGATTCAGATAGCATTTGATGAGTAACGTATCATGCATTTACAATGGATGTGCTTCTCTGATGCTGCATCAGGGGTAATGCAGATGACAGTTTTCCGAGGTCCACTTGTGGAAGAAGTGCATCAATCATTTGCTCCTTGGCTTTCACAGGTGGTTTGGAGACCTTCCTTTTCCCTTCTACAGTTTTAGAAGCTTTGCTACAATTGTCTGAGATGAAGCAGGAAGAACTCCTTACAAATTACTGAACATGTGTTTGGGGTGAGCTGAAATTGGGTCTTGCAGTCTTCTGACACAAGAGGAACCTAAAAATGATTCCCCCAAAAGAGTTTCTTCTCATTATTTGGCACTTTTTCTATTCACAGACCTTAATGGGTTTCTTTCTTTCAGGCTCTTAACGTTGAACACTCTTGCAGGTGATTCGGATCTATAAGGATGCAGAGTATGCAGAGGTTCATTTCACAGTATGTCTGGATATTCTAACTTCCCAGTGCATCCTTCAGAACCTAGTCTAGATCAGTATTCTACTGAGAGAGAGCATATGGATGCTCTCATGGGCTTGGATGTGCTCACATGCTTGGGATGCTTGATGGTGTGGGTCACTCCTAAAGCCTAAAGCCTAAATTGAATAGGCTTCCTTTCTCTTTATGCTGTTGTATAAATCATTGACTTTTTTGTTTTGTGGAAATTAGTATACAGTACATTATACTCAGTGACTGACAGACAGACCGATTGTTGGGTGGGTGGGTATTGAAAGGTTGGTCCTATTCCTATTGATGACAGCCTTGGCAAGGAGGTGGTAACCAGATTGACAACTAATCTGACAAGCAATAAGGAGTTCTATACAGATTCGAATGGTCGTGATTTCCTCAAGCGGGTAAAGATTTGGTGCTTTTGTTTCCTGCTCACAAAATCATCTGCTGTTGAAAACACTTTCACCAGGTGTTTCAGTGTGCAGGTTTTGGATTGTTTTGGGTGACAAGAAATCTGATGCCACCAGGTACCCCAATTATCTGCGCCTGAGGAATTTTTAGGGTCTCACGGTTGATCTTCTTGCATTTGACGTTGCAGGTGCGAGATCAGAGGACAGACTGGGACTTGATAGTCAAAGAGCCTATTGCTGGCAACTACTATCCGGTGCACACTCCTCTCAGCCTGCATTTTATGGGTTAAGGGTTGAGGGTTTAGGGTTTAGGAATGGAGGTCATAGGAGGAAGACAGTGAGCATTTGTTGCAGCTAAATTAATACAAGAAGATGCTGCCTATACCTGTTTGCAGCTAAATTTGGGAATTTATCTGAAAGATAATACAACCGATCTTTCTGTACTGGTGGACCGAGCAGTGGGTGGATCTAGCATTTCTGATGGTGAACTTGAGCTTATGCTGCACAGGTACATGGCATGCATCTGAGAGAAAAAAGCTAGTGGTTCACACATTTACAAAAGGCCTGAAATTGCTGAATTATTTTCTGTTGCTGCAAAAGAGTCAGGTTCTGTCAAAAATGGACTGTCTGTTGGGCAGGAGCTTGAAACCATACAGCAGTGAGGATAAAGGGGAAAAAATTTCCATTTACAGTTAATGCTATTTTTGTCCCAGACGCTTGCTCCATGATGATGGACGGGGTGTGGGAGAGGCACTCAATGAGACAGTGTGCAACAGCAATGGTGAATGTGAAGGCTTGACTGTATGTACACCCAGTTTGCATATATACACTCAATAGTGTAGATTTTTTTCCTTTTTATCCACATTCCTGTTGAAATCACTGCCAGGTTCTAGTCTCTGGTTGGTTCTCTTGCCCAAAAACCCTAAACCCTAAACCTTCACCAAGATAATTCTTAAAACAAAGTTTGCTCCATTTTGAAGTACAGATCTTTGCTGTACTGTAGATGATAGCATACATGTGCATCCTGTTGTTGAATGTCTGAAGTATGTGACAACTGCCATGGTGTGGTATGGGAATGGGGCTGATGTACAGGTGCAAGGAACATTTTACATCAATATTGGTCCTTCAGAACAATCTGCACAATGGCGCCGGGTGCATGGGCAGAAAGTCTTAATGCCTCTACAGTTTGCCTTCTCTGTGCTTGAGGTACTTGGATCATTGCTTGAATTATACAAGATCACTTTTGTCTTCTAGCATGTTAGATTTGAGAACAAAAGTCTGTCTATTTATCTAGTTTATGATAAGAGATCTGCAGATCTTCTTACACATTTTGCAGAGATATCTGTTGTGGAGCATTTTGCACAATGCTGACTGAGACTGGTCTGTTCTTTGTGGTAGGATGGAAATGGAGGCGTCATCCAATCACCAGAGTTTTCAGCCATGAACCCACACTATGAACTGCCAAAGAATGTTGCAATCCTTACTCTTCAGGTAACAGCAGAATCATTCCTTCTGGGATAGATTCTCAATGTGGGTGGGTTCATAGTTCATATGTGGAGAACTCTGCCTGTTGGTGGAACATAATGTTGTAGCAGCAGTAGTTCTTGCTCCTGAGAGCAGCTAAAAAGGTCAGAAATTGTGCTCCAAAGATGCTTCTTGAGCTGGGAAGGTAGTTTACTTCAGCTTATATCACGCCTTTTGACAATCTTGCCAATGTGTGGTGCAGGAGGTATACGATGATGATGATAGCAAAGTTTTGCTTCGCCTGGCCAACATTTTTGAGGTGCATGAAAACATCTTACAACACTCTTCAATAACCTGAAAATTGTCTTCAGAGTCATGGTGTTCTGGATCTGTGTTTCCAGGTTTCTATGTGGTTGTTCATCCTTCTGTTACCAGTTTGACATGCACTATGAAACCAGTCCCCACCAATTCGACAAAGATTGGGGTGGGTTTCAATTCATGCAATCATGCACTTTGTGGATTTGACAGGTGGAAGAAAGTGAGAGCTTGTCTAAGAGTGCCACAGTTGATCTACAGGCCCTTTTCTCAAACCGAGAGGTGAGTGGGCTTCTGGACAGTTTCCTGCATCTTGTTTCGGTTCACTTCGCTTCATGCACGTCAGCAAGTGTTATGCTTGGAGGAATAATTTTGCACTAGTCTGTTCTGATTATTATCTTGTCGTCTTCAAGGGACCACCACCACCACCACATGTGAAGCTGCAAGTTTGAAGTTTTTTTTGTTTGTTTCTTGATTTGCAGATAGATGAAGTTGAGGAGGTCTCTCTTTCTGCCAATCAGAAAAAATCTGAAATGAGGAAGAAGTTGCAATGGCACATTGAAGGTGCTGCTGCAGCTGGTGACAATAGTCACAAAAACACTCCTCATGGTGACCCAATGATAAAAAACACTCCTCGCAGAGACCCAATGATCAAAAACAGTTCTTGTGGAGACCCAATGATCAGAACCAAATATATGGTTGTACTTGCGCCTATGGAGATCAAAACATTCTTGATTGAGTTCTGAATTATATCAACATGGGGTTGATAGTTTCATCACTCAATCCTGTTATTGAGCCTCCTGTTCGCTGCTACTTGTACACTGTTTTATATAAAACCAGGCTTTTTGAATCTTGATTGGGTACTACTGTAAGTGGGTTCATTTTATTTTCTGGAGTTGCAGTTTCCACACTGCTATCCTTTTTAATCAAAATCACTTTGTAGGTGATAAGAGCTTGGTAGTCATATTTAGCTCATAGTCAGAGCTGTAAGTTTTTCCACAATGATTTTGCTGCAATTGAGGATAGAACTCAGTTCAAAATTCTTCAAATCTTTTGAACCTGCTGTTGTGCAAGAAGGCAATGGTGTTTCGAATTTGTGAAGGAAATATGAAGTTGGAGCAAAACCCATATTCACTTTTGGCTAAATCAAAGAAAAGCCTACATTCTCCTGTGTCGGATAACAGTAATGACTCCACCTTGTGAACAACACCAAGCATGTTTAACAGTAACAACACCACATCATGTGGATCAAGTACAAGAGGAGGCATACACCACATCATGTGGATCAAGTACAAGAGGAGGTATAGTAGAAGGTACGTAAATAAAAACCTCATTGCAAGGACCAACAACAAATGCAAATGTGGAGGCATGAGCTTTTAGAGCTCTACTATCAAAGTAGTTGCAAAGGTTAAATACCCCCTTTCTTTGTTAGTTTTTTATGTGTATGTTCTTGGTGGCAAGTGAAGGGCTTGAATGTATGAATCATTCGGCCCTGAGGTGCTCATTTTATTTGGAAAATAAAAAATATAGATTTTTTGGGCGCAGCCCTTTGCCATGAAGGGCAAAGAGCACAACTCTCTTTAATTTGCAAATAGGGTGCAACTAAAATGTATTTATTTCCCCCAAAATATCATCACCAAAAAATTAAAAAACGCCATCATTAGGGCAAACAAAGCAATAGCTTCTATTAAAGCAAAACTTAAAATGACATAACCAAATAATTGCTTAGCCAACGATGGATAGTATAAATATCATTATCTGAAATTAACAATAGGGCCTCACAACTAGGTTAGTAGGCTAAAAAGGCTTTGTATTAAGTTCTTGGAGGTTTATTATTAATATTTTCCCTGGGCCAATAGAAGTTACTATGACAAAAATACATAAGAGTTCACCTGTGGCCCCAAGTTGAAAGTCTTTTATAAAGAGCGTAGTACCTCTAGGTCACAGCCTAAATTAAAGCTTTTCAAAATAAAATCCTAACATCATGCCCTCCCCTTAAGAAAAAATTAAGGCACTTTTGGTCGAATGCTTGTGGAAAGAAAACTTGATAGGCCTTTCATTTCTTTTTAAAACTTTTTGCACCAAAAGTCTAAAAAATGGCCAAGTCACATAAAGGTAATGTATTGGATTGCAAATCCTAGAAAGATGGTTCAAATCCATCCTTAACCTACCTTACAATTATATTATTTTGGCAGAAGTGTTGATTTATTATCTAAAGTCAAAAACCTTGATCAACCTTTATACTTATCCACCATCTGCGTTGCAGGTAGTGCAAGCAACAATTGGCTAAACACCTGTTTAGCCAAAGAAAAAAAAAAAATCTTTTCAAATTAAAGCAAGGCTATGTTTTATACTTTAAGGTTGTTTCTTTTCTAGAAAAAAAAGCTCTATATATATTGGTCATAAAAGAAATCCAATTCCAAAAAATCAATTAAACAAAGAATATCGTAAATGAAAGATGCCAACGAAATGACTAAAGTTCCTGCTTTGCAAGGGCACGAGTCAAGGAGAAAGAAAATAGAAAAGAAAGAAAAGTTTTATTTTTCAATCCTTAAGGATTGAGAGCTTTAAAAAAAAAAAAAACCCCGGGCAAGGCCTTCAATGCTTAATTAAACATGCCGGGGGGCGAGTTCCATAGCTTTATCAAACATTGCCTTTTTTGCCTTTGGTTTTGACTTGAAGGCCAATAGATAACCATGAGACCATGCCTAGCTACCATACTTGGTTTTATCAAGTTTTTATGTCTATTTTGCTCATACAAAATCCTTGCCATTTATTATGCTACACCTTGAGTCCCCATGTCAACCTTTCTTCTGGGAATTCATCATTTTACAACCGTGATGATATATTTAGGTCCATTCAATTATTCCTTGCATCATAGGTGTTGTTGCATCTTGAAATCTTAATTGCCAAGGTTCTATAGTATCACAATAAGCAATTGGAAATAGCCATATGTTTTTCAAAATTAACATCACATTTTACACCTAAGGAAGGTACAACCAAAATATGAAATACATCAACAAATGTTATAATCATACATAGATGGGTTCTTGCTAGTATAATCGTGGTACACAATAATTATGTTAAAACCTTATTTCTAGCAATTGCTTCCCATACTGGTAGCTTTAACAAAAAGATCCCTATGGAAATCAATTCGGTTGTGTTTCCTTTATGTGTCTCCTCATAAAACCATGCATGATAGTTTTGCATCATATGGCTTTCTACTCAAAACTATGAAAAAAAATTTAGAAGTTTTTTTGTTAGTATCATCAATTCCTTGTCACTAGTTGGAGACTCCATTAGTCACGATGAGCAAAAGCAGATTAAGCTTTGTGAGAAGGTTGAGAAAGCATTTTATCGAAAAGTACAACGAAAACAAAATTAGACTGCATTCTTTTTAAATTACAAATGGGGCTACCTAAAGTGAAGGGCATGGTATTTCATATAGCATACTTACAATCTATAATAAGGTTGCTCTTAGTGTAATATTGAATTTTTTTTTTGGTTGGAAGTGTCATAAATTATCCATCAATAGGTATTCCTAATGCATCAACCACCCCTCACTAGATATTATAGTAATCATTCTCTGTTTCCTATGTAAGCAAGCACAAAGAAAAAAACGCCAAGCACTTTGGCTTGATGAAAAAAAAGGCAAAAAAAAGAAAGAAATAATTTTTTTATTTTTTGGAAAAAGAGAAAAAATCAAAAATATTTTTGATTTTTTTGTTGTGATTTTCATAAACCTT
>Ga0209208_10003341_pt1 | contig 23019 bp, 12 predicted proteins | sample S1TSphfallax_3_FD_187694 | JGI IMG/M metagenome (GOLD analysis project Ga0209208, IMG submission 187694) | Host-associated microbial communities from peat moss isolated from Minnesota, USA - S1T2_Fd - Sphagnum fallax MG (SPAdes) (version 2) | ecosystem: Host-associated > Plants > Peat moss >...
ACCATAAAGAATTTGGCTTTTGAACAAGAGGGCAATGGAGGCAAAATGGGACCCAACACAACATTTCCTCCAACATGCATTTTAGAAATTCAAAAATGTCAAATTTAATGATGATGTTGGTTCAAGAAAATTTAAGACATAGGCCTTTTGAACTTTAAGAAGTAGCAAGTGATTTCATACCAAAAAATACATTGGACCATTATCGCCATTACTTCCTAGCAAAAGTCGATGACATTCTTAGATTTGATGAGGTTAGGATACATAACTTGGCAATTTGTATTCTAGTCACAAATTTGGAAAAAAGGCCATTAGCAACAACAAAAAAGGAAGAAGCAAACAAAAAAATGTGAACATGAAACACAAAAGATGATTGAAAACAAGGAAAGAAAAGCACAAGAAATGATAGTTAAAAAAGCAACAAGGCATGAACAAGCCCAACAAAAAGCCACATCATTGAAAGCATTCAATGAACATTGGTCCTCCAAAAATGGCAAGGCTATTGGTGGGAAATTACATGAAGGTCCATTACATCAAATCCAATATTTCCACCTAGACCCACATTGTGGAATAACACCACCATATTGCAAGTACAACATGGCCATAATTATCAAAAAATGCAAGCTAAAACAACAAGGACAAGATCTAGCAAGATTGTTGCCAAATATTATTACGCCCCCATTTCAATTCTACCAACCAACATTCTAAACAAGATTTGAGCCAATGTGGAAAACAAAAATGTCTTCAAGAAATTGGATTATTACGTTCACATAATGTTAAATGTGGGTCATGACATGTTTTTTTTCAATGCTACAAGCTTATTGATTTGTAATTTTATTATTTTTTCAACATATCAAAACATCACAAGTGAAACTAGGTGGCAATATGTGGTTCTAGAATGTGTGGAAACATCATAACTTTACATACATCATATTTTGGGATTACACCCAAGAGCTTATGCACTTACTATTTAGGACTCAAATTTTAGGTACAACCAATCAACCATATTTACTACATTTTTTGTGCTTCTTTATCATCCTTGTTTAACAAAATTCCAAGAGAAGTTAAATCTTTCAAAAGATTTGGTCTTTGTCTTCATGAGTAGATCATGATTAAAAGTGATAATAAAAAATTGGGAGTAAATTAACATTTGGACTTTTGGAAGGGAATAATCCCTTGAGTGAGGTGTCTCAATTCAATTTTCTAGATTTGCAATCACACCACTATGTTGTGGTTTTGTTCCACTTGTTTTGCAAGTTATGTAAATTTATGTTTTAACAAAAAAATTGGTTGTACTTGGATTCTTGCAAAACTTTGCACATGTGTAGGCTTGTGTTGTTTGTGAATAGCATTTTGGATCCAAAAAACTTGGATTTTGAATTTTGTGCAACTCAAGAAACTTGGTTGTTATTTGCATGGGGTATTAGTTTTGTTAAATTGAGAGTTTTTCTTCGACATCATGTGGCATGTTACTTGATGTGATGCACCTTGTAGAAAGGCATGTGGTTGTTTGGGTTACACATATGGACTATGACAAAATGAGTGTCAATTGAATAGCACACAAGTAGCAAGTTTTTTAATCCAAGTTTTTTGTGTTTCAAACATCAAAATGAGGCACTTATAAATACACTTGATATTCCAATTTGAATCTAAATTTTACTTCAACACTTTTAGAAATTATTAGCTCGTTCAAAGTAAATGTTCCAATTCTATCATTTGAAAGAAGAAAAAATCATCTACACCTTATTTAGAAATATATCTTTTGTTGAAAAATGCATTAGGCACTAATAAATCCATGTTGACTAATTTCACATAATTTAGAGTTACAACCACCAAAAGAGCTTTGTTTGAAAACTCAACACTTCTTGTGCACAAACTTCATATGCACATTTGATGAATCCTTTTCCCACACCTTGTAATAATAACAAGTTTTGAAACATGTTTGGTGTTTATGGCCACAATTACAAAACATAGCAAAATTGGATGCATTAGAAAGGGACCAATAGAAATAAGGACATGTAAACATTGCCCAAGAACATTTACAAGTTCCAAAAAAAATTACAATTTTGGTTTTGCACTATCCAACACCAAATTATAAAATCTTTATTGGTGCAATAATAATCTTTTCACATTCTCATTTTTCATTCATTGCATATGAACATATTTATAATAGTCATGGTTGTTGTATTTGACATGTTGTAATGTTCAGATCACAATGTAATTTCCTACTAACAGTTTGAAACATGTTAATAGGAGCCAATTACTTTATATAACAAGATTATGAATGCATTTTTAACCCTTTTCATTTGTTGATATAAAATATTTTTGGAATGAAATATTTTGCAACTTGTTATTAAAAATACATATAGTTGCCCTAATATATCACATGTTTTGTGTTAGTCATTGTTGAATATATATGTATATTATTCAAAGTGTGTATAGTTTGCCAAATTTTTCGTTTCATTTTGAAAATTAATCATATTTTTAATGATACCACAATATATTAACTTCTTTAGGTTTTAGCTTCTTATATCATAAATTACAACTTTGTTTTATATGTCATGTAAAACACTTACCATTTATATGCAATAAGGGACTTTTGAAAATTTGAGATTATGGAACACATTTTGAATTTCTAAAAATTTCAAATTCCATAATTTTCTAATTGCAAGTGTTTTTTGAATGTGAGTATTAGGTTACTATAATTTAATTTTTTTTTATCATCAAATTTTTTTTATCAAACAAATCATTTATCTTAATCCTTTGCAAAATCAATTACTTTTAACACAACTATTCTTCAAGTTCAAAAGTCTTTTACTAAAATCAAAACCCAAAATTTAATTTAATGAACTATTAATTTCAATTCCGCAAAATTAACATGAATCATTTAACACAACTTGAAATGATTAACATAACTTTAAAATGTCAAAACAGAAACATATTTACTATAATTTGAAAATTTGAAAGACTTCCAACACCTTTTTGGCTTCTATTAATGTGTTTTGACCATGAAATTAAAAGCTTACATTTCTTTTGCCGACCTATGTGACTTGTAATCTAAAAAAACGGTTCAACATTTTTTTCTTGCCCATTATTTCAACCCTAACCTTGGGCTCACAACTAAGGCAAGGGCTTGCGAAGGTGCAGGCCAAGAGTGAAGCCCGGGTGTGTGAAGGATTGTGAGGGAATGAACTTCCACACTCCCAAGTGAACTCCCATTTTGGGAGTTGAGTATCGATGGATTCCTGAATATTCAAAAAATGATTGTAGGGGTTCAAAACCCATTGGATTATGAATTTCTTTATATTATTGGAAAGCTCTTGGAACTTAGATTTTTAAAATGGGCTCGCATGACCCATTTGGAGGATTAAAACACAAGTTATGGCCAAAAGAAGGGTTGGGAATCAAATTGGCAATTTGACTCCCTACTATTAAAAGTTAAAAATCGCCCTAACTTTCTTGTGTGCAAGTCATGTGCCACACATCGTTGAAAAGCTCTCGATGAAGGTTACAACTTTGCTTTAAACCTCACCTTGATCAGAAGTCTGCACACAAAATTATGGGCCTCCAAAGTTGTGGGAGTTTCGAGTGGGTGTCTTGGGACAAAATGATATTTGTATGTTGGTCTCGTAGCTAGGCACATAATATACTATAAGGGGGAAGGTGTGGTTTCCTTCAAGTCCATGCCATAGTCTGTCTTGTGAGTTTGTGTTTACCATGGTTTGTTCGTGCACCAAAAATGGTCCAATGTTGCATTAACCAACTTGTTTGGTTTGTGCAAGTCTATGTGAATAATTGAAGTGTTTGTCGCTTGTCCTAATTCCATCCTGGAGCTCTAGCATGCCCTTTCTACCCCCAAAGTGCTACAAGTCCGAGAGCGTGCCCCAACTCCTCCTTCCATTATTTTCACCTTTGGACTCACAATTGAGTCCATCGAGGAGCTTGGGGGTGCCTCACCCACACTTGGAAGAACATTAATATTATGTCTATTAACTTGAAAATTTATTGAAATAAAATTGTTACAACACCATAAAATAGAAGAGTTCATCCAAGAGAATTAATTCCCATGGAACTTTTGTGATTTTTCTTCCTCCATAAAAATCCATTAGGTTGATTTTGAAGTGTTACAATCCAACCTCTCATGCATATAGAAAAACTTGTTTTAGTCCTCCCATCTTGATCCTTGAAGACATAATGCTTCAAACAACTTGACCACTTTTCATAACCAAGCATTGTATAACTTTTGCTTATTTTTCCAATATGCCTTTTGGATGTTCATCTTTTCATCTCCAACAATATAGGAATCCCATCAAATTGCATTACCAACCAAACAACAACTTGTGTCTCAAAGCTTTCAAAAAACAATTACACAAAAAAATGTTAAATTTGTTTAACATAAAGGAAGAGTTATATTGTAGTACCATTTTCAAGTTTGGTGGGGATTAAATTATTTTTTTCAATATCAAATTTTCTTGAAATTTGCTTGTTTTTCAAATGCCAAAATTTAAAGAAATTACAAAAAAGGGCAAACTACAGAATTTAGTGGAAACCCAAGACCTAATCCACCAGCATTACATGGATCATGTATTTAATAATTGACAAAAAATTTCTATGTTATAATTTGTTAGAACATTATGTTTCCATTTTGCAAAAAGAAACAATAAAATATTTAGACCTTTAAAGTCAACAGAACCTTCCAAAGAAACTACCTATATTTAGTAGTGTAAAATGAGTTGTTTTCACAAAAATTTGCCATTGTTGTGAAATCTAAAAATTAAGAAAAACAACACCCTACCATAACCACCATGTTTTCAATAAAAGTTGTTGAGAGACGACCCCATACAAGTAGAGAGACATGAAAGGAAGTAAATTAAGGCCTCCTAAAATTATGGATTTCTAAAAATAGCGCCTGGATTTCCATAAAATAAATTTGGAATTGTCCATAAAATAAGAAAAAAATTATACACACGCAACAACTGGCAAAGGGGTTTCCTTAATAGGGTCCAGCATTTTTGTTCATCTCTTCGCCATGAAGTTGACCCCATTCCAGACGAAGCACGCCTTGGAATTCGGCCTTAAGTTTGTCTCCAAGGATGCCAAAGGAGATGTGACCGTGCAGTGCCTTTTCTGTGTCCATGAAGGCCGGGACAGTGTGGAGGTTAACAGTAGTTTGAACCACAAGCGAAAGGCGACCTTGACCATCAAATATTTCACAAAGTCATTCGTTCCCTTCAACTATCGTTGCCATTTGAAGTAGCACACCAAGTCATGGGCCACCTGCCATGGGTTATCTGACAAGAACAAAAAGGAGTATTTCAAGAACAAGGTGAAGCGCATTAACAATTTACACCGGCACATGGACCTGACCACGAATTCGATCAAATTCGTCATCTCGGCTACCATTGTCAACACGATCATTGGCAATATTTTCTTCCACAATGATGAACAATTGTTCAATGATAATGACACTAACAATGACACTACGGTGGTTAAGGTGATCGCGAAGAGGGCTGCCAAGAAATCCAAGCAGAAGGTTAACGCCATGAAGTTGTCATCAAACAATCCAATGAATCGACGTACAAGGTCACAATCAAGAATGTCATGTGTTTTGAACTGGCAATGGACCATGTCTCGATTGACAAGTCGTTCAGACAAACAGCAACAGCCATCCAGCAAGCCAAGGATCGCACCAAGATGGCCAAATTGGCAGGAATCAATAACCTAATTGTCGGTCAATACGTCCGGGTCGTGGTCGTTGCTGCTCTGTAAAACATTTCCAACATCATTGACGATGAATCTATTTGGCCAATCTCACTAGCTGGCAATAACAACACGTACCATGGACAATCTTTTTTCGATCTATGCCTCCGCGCTTTCTATTGTGGTGATCTCACAAACCTCCACCTGGTCGTCGTCCCCATGTTCGAATGCCACATTGTCGAAAACATGTTCAACATGGTCGTCAAGTTTCTTGACACATTATACAACCGATGGTGCAACAAGCTAATCAGAGTGTTGTTCAATGCAGAGAACATGACGACCAGTCGTCACTCTGGGTTCGTCATGTGCATTGCTCAATCCGCTTTTAACAAGGTGCTATGCATTTGGTGCGCACCACATCCGATCGATATTGTCGTCAAGGCTTCAACCGAATCAATCTTGGACGACTCTTGGATCAAATTCGCATATAGCTGGTCGGTATTTTTGCGGTCGCAAGACAATCTTATAATCGCCATGAACATCAAGTGCCCGAAGAAGACCAATCGATGGGTGCATTTGGGACGCCTACTCAAGTTCTTCCAACAATCTCGACATCAGCTGATCGCCTATACGATTGAAAAAAGCCCCGCAGATGCCCCATCCTCCATTTGGTGGGTCATCACCTACTTGATTGCTCTGGCCTTCGATGCTATCAATGTCACCTTCGTCCTGTTTTAGGACAAGTCGCTTTTGCTCACGCAGTAGGAACAACGCATCCAAATGCTAAATGGCACCATTATGACAATGTTCAACATAGAGATGATCGAAAAGCTCAAGGGGGCCAATAACAAAAGAAGGAAGGGGCAACTATGTCAATCTCGAATCTCAAGCACTGGTGCATCAATGCTGGCTCAATCGTTGCCCACATCGAGGACCAAGGGTAATTCCCTTAGCAGTGCTACAAAAAGCTAGACGATGTCGATCAAGAACTCGTCGTCAAAGAGATTGGCATGTTTGCGATGGAACTAGTCGCCAGCCTCCAGGATGTTAAGGCCGAGTGGGACGACATGAATAGACCCTTTGATCCATATGCGCCGCCGGTGCTACCTACTTAGGTGGTCAAACTCCGCACCAGTGTGTTCATCCGGGAGGTGCTAGACCCTTTCCGCACCTATATCTCAAAGTTCTAGCTAGTTGAAAACATCGACCTAATTGAGGACAAACATCGTAATCTACTCAAGGTTTACCGATTCTAGAAGCCACAATAAATAAGCAAAACCACCAGACATCATTCAACCTTAGATGGGACGTCTTACCGGCCAGCTCATTCTATTCCTTGTGTGCATTTGTTGGTGGTTTAGTCACCGTGTTTGCCAACACAACATCAGTCAAATCTGATTTTTCAATCCGTAAATGGGAGATGGATGAAAACCGAACCTGTTTGATGCATCTGTCATTGGAAGATATCTTCCAAGCTAAGCGACGATCAATGTTACAGGCATTAAGTGCCTAAAATTGCCTGATAATACATAGTTCGGGCCAATCCATAATTCAAGTCCAGCATTCTCCACAATTTAGCTTAATTTATTTGATTTATAAAAATCTATAACTTTATGAGGCCTAAGTAAATGTCTCTCTATTGAGAACAATATGAGTATATTAAAAAGTTGTAATATTTTTCCTATTCTTTGGTTCATAGGATTCATCCTTCCAATGCATTGGAACTTAGGATGGAATTGTACTGTACCTATTTCATTTAGTTATCTAGCTGACGATAGTAAGCAGAAGGGCACCAAATTTATTATGACAAATTAACTTCATCAAAACTATACCTGCAAAAATCAACAAATCACCTCCAAATTTTTGAAAACTCAGAAAACCTAAAAGTCAACCTTACATTTACAATTTCATAATACGAAAGAAAATTACCAAAACGTTCCGATTATGATAACCATAACTTAGATAATATAAACACCAATTATTAGACTTTACATAGTAGAAATCAAGGTAATTAACTTTCAATTTAATGAACTTATCAAAATGAACCCTAAACCCTTCATACTGGACCTCTATGGAGCAAAAGATCCTTTATTAAATCCATAATAGAAACATAAAAATATGCCTTTGGGTTTCTCGGGCATGAACGTGTCTCAGCCTCCTCTTCCTGAAAATGTTTAAAATTCCTGTTATATAAAATGCTCCTAGTTTATTTAGTTATCCATTTTAATCTTAAAAATCATGAAATGCCTTCACATGAGACCTGCAACCACAGATCTGTTGACGGCCCTGCTACAAGCTGCAACGGTGGTCGTTGCGCTTACGCCCTGGACTAGTGCAACAAGGTGAAGTCTCCATGATCTCTACATATCACGGCAACAGGAAGCACTAATACTATAAATAACTATGAATCCTGATCTCAAGCTAGTTAACCTGCACCAGGGACAAGACTTACCAGGACTGATCATGTCCAAGTTGGGAATCCATCAATATTCAATCTGATCTATTCACCTGCTGTGGCCCCGCCATAAATGCCTGCAACAGGTCCTATAAGGCCATAATGGGATACGAACGTTTCTACACTGAAAAGAATACGCCCGGGTGCTGGTGGGTAGAAACTACAATTTTTCTGCTCCAAACATCAGTACAACACCACCCACCAACATTAAACCAATTAGGACCAGCAGCTAGCTAGACGCGCAGCATTCAAAGATGATCAACATATTGACGATCACTCCAGAAGCTAAAATCTTCTTCTATTACATGTACGGTGAATTAATATACCCTCTGATATCCTAAGAACAGTACAATTTTCCTTTCAATTAAAGTTAGGCGGTTCGATTCGTTCGGCTCCTTGCGGATCGTCACTTGCAATCCAAAGATTAGATCTAATAGGCAAGCTCTTGCCACAGGTTTAGAGATGCAGAACGACGTACTTGCTCATACAAGAGGAGTGTATAACGGTGCCTTCCAGCGATTGGTGTCAGGGGTATGTATGGCAAAACCACGTTCGCAGTAGTAATCTCTGCAGATATTTATTCCGCAAGCTTTTTTTCAAACAAATCTCCTGGCATTTCAACTTTTGACGCGATTAGACCTTGCATAGCTTTGGACCTCAGGCCTAGTCGGGTCAGGGGTAAAACACAACTTGGGTCCACCCTCATTAAACTTCACTTCGATCACGTTCAGGGGCTAAAGACATGAGAGAATCGGTTTACTGAGAAACAAAAGATTCCTAACCTACAAGACGTGGATTACTTTCTAGTGTTATCCCAGGACCATTTGGCTTAGCTCCCTGAGACTTGAACAGCACTCAGGCTAAGTATCTGTTCGAATACGGACAGCGTACCTGAAAATATAGGCAGATCCCAAGGGATGTTGCTGACCATCCAGAGTATGACCTCGCAGATGCTCCTATTGGTCGGACTTGGAGCATCAGGATCGACCATTAGCAAGGTGCAACATCCAGTGAAAGGGAATTCTCCATCCCCAAACACTTCTACGCGCGGCGCCGCCGAGGTTTGGTTTTGGAAGAGGGATTCATTGAAGGACACCGGGAAAAGGAATGGTTCCACATCAGGATAATATATTTTAAGTTGCTGGAATTCGCATGGCACCGATGGGACAGCAGCTCCGGTGATGGATTCAAGCATTGGGCATTTCCTGCAGCATGTCATTCACATGATTCCACGTAAGTCTCTGCCTGTGTGCGTCATTCTTCAGTGTTCCCTGATTACTCTTCACCAGACCCAATTCCGGTAGGCCTGCAGCAGCTATCGGGATCGTGTAGAATCACTTGGATAATCGTAGCTTGCCTAGCACCGACTGACAATTTCAGCCGGAAAGCTTTACCTGATATTTACCGGAACTTATCGAGCAATAGATCAGGTCTGGTATCCCACTTGTGATTAGTGCTAGTTCAAGATTTCTTTCTACGACCGGCCAGTTTTCTTCCTGCGAATTTCTATTCGAGCATTTGCTATACATTTTCCATTTTACCCTGTTTTCTGATCTCATCCTTTCTACGTCTGACCTGGCTAGCACACTAGTCAGCATGAAACCTGAAAGAAAAAATTATTCCTTTGCATCCAGGTACTTCCAATCTGGATTATTCTGCAAACACGACCTGTTTCATGACTTAAGATTAAACGCATGACCTAATTGAACGCATCAAGCTAGCAAGAAGTCGATACTACTGTAGTCCAGCTCGAAGCTGCTGTCAGAAGCTACTTATAATATTGGCCGGTCAGAAGTTATAAAAACGCTCCGTGAGACGCAAAGAACGCTGGCACGACAGCTGCTATAAGCACCACCATGAACCTTAAAGTACCAAACGAAGGCCTGAGCTTCTTCTTCATGACTGCAGGGATCATGAACCCCATAATGGTGATGAGAATTTAGACTGGGTTTCGGAAACTGCAGCCACCAGGCAACACTACTGGCCCACTACAGATCAAACAAAGCCCCAAGAAATATGTCAGCTAGCCAGCCCTGGCCGATCAGATCGCGCTGGGATCATTACTAGTCCGAGATTTGTTCTTTATGCCGCAGCTGATGGATTGCAAATCTGAGCACATACCGAAACTGCGAGGTGTAGACAGATTATATAGAACCGACTGAGATCAAATCGTGGCGGGGTCTTCGAACGTGCAGCGCTGTACCGCACGTAGACGGCTTGGAGGTCGCTAGCTGCGGCGGTTCTTGCTAACCTTATCCGGATGAGCTGCAGATGCTAATGAGCTTAACGAAATTTTGTGCTATCCTGTCTCTGGGTTTTCTTGATTAATCTGCACAAATATAAAGCGTTTTTTCTTTCTTCATCTGCGTAGATATAATTAGGCGTTTTCTCGCTTAATATGGGCTTCATCTACACATGGCATTTTCTCGCTTGACTTGCAAAGATTTTTTCAGGTGCTTTCTAGTTCTTCATGTGTTAGGATATAGTAGGCAATTCATGATCTTACATCTCGCATATCCGGCTAGAGGGGAAAATATAATCTGCTTTTAAATTGCATTTCCATTTTCTCATGTTTTTTCTTCGATATAGTCGAGCTCTACTTTTCTAAGATATTGTTTTTATGTTTATAGTGAATAGAAAATCGTAAGAATTAAAATGGATATTATTTTTGAAATGTACATGTTGATTCTGGTTTCATCAAGAAAGTCCAAATGATCTGGTGTTTTTCATGAAAAAAAGTTTTTTTTTCTTTTTAATTCAAATAACTCAATCATCCACAAGCTGATTTGGAGAATTTTGGCCATAACCAAAATATGATTTTGTTTTTTTAAGAAAAAAATATTGTTCCATAGTGTTAGCTACTACTGGAACCTGATGTGGACTCTGGCCATATTTCTTCAAAGATTTATTTATTTATTCTCACATTCTGGCGATTGGGAAGTTTTTTTAATTCTTTTTGTCCATTTTTGACAAAAATCACCACCCAAAAAAATGATGTCTTCGAAGGATAGTTTATTTCGTTGAGGTTCATATGACAGCACAACTTTTTTTGTGTTCTATGGTTTACCACAAAACAAGTCGATTTTTTTATTTTTTGCGACATGTTCCCAATATCATTTCCCCAAGATTCAACAACTGCATTCCTGCAAACAGGCAATTGTAAATCTCTATCTACCACCTCTCCCCCAGGTGTGATTCCCAGTATGTTTACTTTGGCCAAGGAAAAGATGAAAAGAGGATTGCACAATTCCAGAATTGTGTACACGCTATTATTCTTCACAACTTAAAGAAGTAATGTCAGTTATACGTCGATACCTCTTGACAAATTTAGTCTCTATTTTAGTTAAACTTTTCAATAGGTACATACATAGCACACTCCCAGAAAATCTTAGTGTATTTAGACAGCCGGCACAATTATATGCATCAATTTCCTCCTCAAATATGGGAGGGATATTATGCTACTCCGCAATAGTGGGAGCAAAATTATGCCTAATCATAGGTGTAAGAACCCTCCCACAAATTGAGCAGTACACATAATATCCCTCCCACTCATACTCTTCCTGATGTCCATAGGTTAGGTTCATAATAAATTTTGCCTTGTGCTTTATGCTAGGTAAAGACCATAGGTGAGGAACATTCCCAAAATGTGGGGCTGGACTCATTATCACCTTGTGCTAGGCCCCTTAATTTTGAGAATGCTCTCATTTCAGGTCTTTACCCTACACAGAAATTATAGATAGCCTATGGACTTAGGCCAGAGTCAGTTTTACCATTGACAAGATGAATAATCATTATTTTCCAAAAACTTAATTCGTTTTAAATTGTAATATATTATCCTTTCATGATCTAGTATGATATTGCTATATGAGGAGTGAAATTATTCTGATGGTGGCCTTCCATAATTGTGATGGTTTCTCCCACACCTCAGCTTTATATTCTCATGAAAATTCTTTTAACTATTTTATGGATTATTAAATGACGAAAATGACCCTCAAGTAAAGAATGTTCAAATAAGTCAATCTTTGGTTTTCACAAGCAAAATGCCTTCAGTCATGTTAAATTCAGTTGAACTTTTGTTTTGTTTGTAGATCATGTATATGACAAGCATATGAAAATGCAAGCACGATTTTTTTCAAGTGACTTGTTCATTTACATACAAAATGCATGATTTCTCAACAGTGGCAAATTATAAGATAGAATAATAGGCTAGATGATCATCAATTTGAACACAATTCTGGTATAATTCATGAATTTTAGACAAGAGCATATGTATCTAGATGAGGTTTTTTTCTCTTTTTCTTTCCAATTTTGTGATGTAGCCACATTGGCGACCATCCACAACAGTATTTAGCCAAAATTGGCTATACTAAAGATATGAAAGTAAAAAAATTAAGAATCATGCTACAATTTGGCTACCTGCTGGAAGATATTGTAGAAATCTGGTGATTTTATAATTTTTTTCTTTTCAAAATCTGGTGTATTTGGGCCATTTTGTAGCCAAGTGGCAAAATTTTGGCACAAAAAGAAGCACCGATTTAGGTAGTTGTTTCCATGCTATGTGGTAGAACAAGCAGGCCATTAAAGCATACTGATAAGACGCCATGGAACTTGGAAGGGGGACAGTTGTATCACTTTCTGAAGTAACACAAGCATTCGGTTTTAGTCTTTTTAACGAAATGAATTTTTATCCCATGAGACATGTTTGTTTTTACTCTTGATGTTCCCCTTCCCAACAACTAACAACTTGGAACAAGTAAAGGCTTACCCGAAATTTTCTAGTGTATCAAGAGGCACCCTTACAGAGGGTAGTTTTTCATCCACAAGAGGAGAGTGTTTCCAAAACCAAAATGCAAGAGCCAGCATTTCGTTTTTTGAGGCGCCCGCCATCTTTTTTCTTTCTTTTCCTGGAAAAATGGAATTTGTTGTGAGGATTTACACTGGGTAACACCCTCAAAGTAAGCACCCCTGGCCTCCACTCTGCCTCCCAAAGGTGCTTACCTAAGGAACACCCCATCTAAGGCCATTACCCAGAGCATCTAGTCATATCAGAGTGCATGAACACAATCTTGTTGAACCTTCAAACACAAAGATTTCAGTTTTGAAACCTTTTGCATCCAAATCTTGGTTGCTCAAACTAATATACTCAAACCTCTTTAATGTCACTCCTGATCAGCAATTTCTTTTGGGGTGACATTTCACTGCTTGCTGACCAAAAAATGGGGCTGCAACTCATTCCAAGGATATTTTTCGGAAAAAATGGCCCAAACTCGCTATACTTTGGAGGACACTTTTCTGAAATAGCCAGATTTAGACGTCATATAGTTTTTGGCATGGTTCCAATTTTTTTCTACTTTCCTTTATGACTTGTATCCTTTGCTAGCATACTATTATTAGCACAATTAAGATAATTATGATTTTGGAATAGTTACATAAGCAACTACATCGGCACCTTTTCAAAATATAAATCTAATTGGAGAACATCATTTTCTACCCTTTAGAGCTACAAACATTGTCGCACAGTCTACAAACAATAATTTGAACCAACTGCAAGCAAAACTCAATAATTAAATAAGTAAAGATAATGCAAGAATGAACAACAAAAACACAATAAATTAATTTGCCTAAGGTATTAAAAGAGTTCATACCTAAGGGAAGTTGAACAATGTCATTCTCCTCATTATCACTTTTCATATATTACATGAACCAAGAATAAAACAAAGAAGAAAATCTCAAACATGACTTTCAATATTTGACAATGATTTCATAATGGACACAAATTGTCTTCGCCAATGACAATCCAACCAATGTTGGCCACAAACAAGATGTGAGGTCCAACCATTAGACCTTATTCTTTCACAACTTTTGTCCTCTAAAATACTCAAAGAAGAGACAGCTATACTTGAAATTTCAAAGGGCCTTGCTTAGTTCATCATTAATGAGCACCATTTGGTCTTCTATCCCCTAGGGTAGCCCTTGACATGCAACATAAACACAATTCAAACCCTTAAAATAATAATGTGTCCTTGTTGCATGAGTTAACCCAAGGTCTTGGTGCATTTTTCATGTCCCCAAATAAAAAATAATTGATTAACAAATGCTTGCAACACCTACAAAAGAAGAACATCCATCACATTTTCCAACAACATATAGAACAAAATTGTAATGTAAGTTTTTTTAAACATTTGAAAAAGAAAAATTGCACTCAAGCTTTCAATTTTAACTTGTCAATGTCAATATCACTCCCCTTCACACAACGATTGATTTGTAGAACAACACTTTTTGGGAAGTAACACGTCACATTGTTCACATTTAGAATCAATAGTTTTTTGGGTGTTAAAGGATATGACTACAAGTGCTTATGTAGACCTCAAATGGATGGAGATGGACATAAATAAGAAACTTACAAAAACCAAGAAATGTTAATCCAACTAATAATTTAGAAAAATTGAATTGATATCCATAATATGGAAGGATAATTTTGAACATTGGCCTTGAACATTCGTAGAAAACTAAGGAAATTCATTAATCACATGTATTCAAAACACACAAACTACCACTTGGTGGCCATAAGTAGATTCAAATATAGAAAGTTAAAAATATAACACAGAACACTAGGTGGCCACTAGATGGTTACATGGAGAAAAACAAGGTGGGAGTGACTGTGAAGCTCAACCTAAGGGTCACCAAGCCAAAAGTAAATGCTTTGAAGACAAAGGCTAAATGGAACATTCGCAATAATAAAATTAAAAATTTAATAGATTTGAAAGGAAATAGTTCAAATATTCAAACAAGTAGATTAAGATGAACAATTAATAAGGTGTTTTTTATTTCAATTTCAAATTTGCACTGTTACAAAATCAGGGTTTGCAATAATTATTGCATTTTAGAAATAACATTTTAAACTATCTACGATCATTACAATTAATACACCTAATCATATTCAATGTAAGGATGTTGTTTCATGAGCCTATGTGTGAGCATGAACAAATGAGCAAGACCAAATCTTTTTTAAAGTATTGTCCCCACATCGACAAAATATTTGGTGATGTGGAAGAATATTTTTCCATGGGTTCATGGATGAATGATATTTATGGATGAAAATGTGGATAAACAAAATGCATGAATTTTTTTATGAAAGTTGGCAACAAATGTTTTTTTTGTGAAAAATTGAACAAAAGAAAGAAGGTAGAAAAAATTTGTGTTGGTTTATTTTGAATAATTTGACATTCGAAATGCTCAAATCATATTTCAAGTCATATTTCATATTTCCTTAATTAGTCTAGGCCAAAATGGTGACAAAAATTTCATGTAACCAATGGGAAGGCCCAACATGCACTTAAGATGGGCCTTGTTTTTTCCTTTTGGGGATGGGGTGGAGGGAGTTTTTTTTTTTTTTTTTTTTTTTCCTTGTTCCCGATGTGTTATGTTCACATCATGTCCCTTTTAGGTTCACCAAGTTCCCAAGTTGGTCTTTAAGGTGTTCCCAACAACACTTTAATGTGATCCCTTATGGTTTGCCCAAAGTTCAATTTTCATGTATATAAATTGAAATGGTAAACTATTGGGAAATATATTTGTGTTTATTTTGCAATTGGGAGCCCAAAATGGTGTTTACATTGGGGAGTGCTAAATGTTCCAAAACAATTGCTAATGGGTTTTGAATGAACTTTATGGTTCATTCAAAAAAACAAAAAAAGTTATGAATGCATGTTGAATTAATTAATATAAATAAGATATTAAGGAAGAATGTTAAATTATATCCAATTTAATTGCATATAAATATGTTGACCCATTAAAAGGTATGCGCCAATCCAAACACTACCTATTCACCACCAAGAAGCATGTGCCCATTAGGAATTGAGAGAATATGAGGTAGTATTTACATTGTCTATACCATTTCAAGCTATTTTTAAATTTTCATTCACTTTTTCAACCTTTTTCATCTAGGACCATTCTTGGTACTTGTACAATCAATTTCCATGTTTTCCCCCTCTACTATTAATTTGCATGAAAAATACCTCAATTTGTACTCTCTCCACTTGTATTGCCTAGTTGAATCCTTTCTACCTCTATCACATGTTTGCAATCCTAAACCCTAAAAATTAAGGTTTGTGAAAAATCATGTCCAAAAGGACTTCATAAAGTTATTTCATATTTTTTTTGTATAAAGTCTTTATATTTCCATGTCATTTTGAAAATGGTTTGGAAACCCTTATTTTGAATTTCCCATGACATTTATGAGGTGTAAAGATTAATAAATGATTCCATCAATGCAAAATTTGGAAATTGTGAGTCCATATGCACACCCTTTGTGCAATGTTACATTTTAGGGGGTCAAATTAAAAAAACCTTTGTTTGAAATTTTTATATTGTTTTGATTTTATTTTTTCTTTCACAAATAAATGTAATTAAAACCATTAAATTAGGTCCCTTTAAAATAATTATTAAAACAAATACATGCACCATACATTTGAACCCATAGAATTGTAGAAAAATTGGCCCATTACATGATACTATGAACACTCTAGTTTGTAATTACCCAAGGTTGTCAAAATCAACATGATGTAGCCATTTTGTGTCGGGTGTCACGTTCATATTCGTCTTGATGCGTTTATCATGTTCATCAATAGGAAAAAAATTGTTGACATTTGGGTTGCCCTTGTTACAATTGGTGACTGAAAATGGATTTTGGTTGCCATAGGCTTGGCGACCAAAAATTAATTTCAGTCATTGTAAGATTGGTGACTGAAAAATTTTAGTTGCGGCATGCTTGGCAACCAAATTTTTTTGATTGCCATATTTTTTGTGTGTCACACTATGGCCTTACCATTTACATTAAAGAATATCTTAAGGCAAAAGAAGAATTATGGAAATTTTAATAATTTCACCATACAAAAATATAATCTTTAAAAAAAATCCTTTTAAAAAAACAAAATCTTTCAAGATATCACAATTTAATCATTCATCCCAAGTTCAAACACAAGCCAAACTACCATCTTTCAAAAATCGTTGTATAAAAATAGACCTACTACCTAGGGGCAAAAATTTGTTAAGCTACTATACTTTATAATGAATTTAAACACAATATCCTTGCCTTGGTAGGCAATGCCAAAAAAAGAAGTAAAACCAAAACAAAATCTACAAAATGAATGCCTTGTATTTACATTAAGAAATGTTGGCTCGAATGAATTTCTATTGATTATTTTTCATATTATCAAGTATATGAAAATATTTATTGGAGCAAATTATCAATGAGAAGTCCAACCATCCATAACTAAAAAATATAAAAAATAGATGGATAGTACTTGTGTAAAACTATAAATGATCATCATATTTTATCTTTACAAGAAACCCATCATCATTATAGAACATAGATACAAACACAAATTTCAAATGTGTAAAAAGGATGGATTCACAAATCCCAAATATGATTACACAAGTCAACATGATTTGCTTACAAAATTGGGTTTTATAAAATCCACAAGTCTAAAACATGTCATTGTTGAAAGATCATTAAAACTACACCATATATTCCATATGTACCAACTACAAATTGTTTATGGTTGCCTTTGATAACACTCGTCAAATGTAATCCAATTGTATGGAGGCCCCATCATTGTGTGCACGACTTGTTGAATAGTTCTTATTGCTTGTGGGTTTAGGTTATACATGTCATAGATCAATTTCCCAAGACATCTTGGTTGAATTATTCACAAAATATTTTGCATCCCAATTTTCATCCCATGTGAAATCTACCAACCTACCCACCGAATATGTTTTAGACTTCAAAGTTGTGGTGTGTTGCTTGGCCATTTGTCGAAGGGAATTTACAATTCTCAATTTGCTATAAACAAAAAATAAGGTTCGAACAACCCACCGATGCATTTTCTTTGTGTTGGTGGCAACTTGATCCTTTGCAAACCTATATAATGATGGTGTCACCTTTTGCAAGCTGGCTTCACTCTAATCACACACACCTATGTACACAACATTTGGTTTGTCTAGTGAAAAATGCAACATAATGTTGTCCTTGAATAAGTTGTTGTGCAAAATTCCACAATGATGTATTGCATTCATAATGTTTATGAATGTCCATGTCAACTTCACACAAATTTGCCTAAAGGCAAGAAGTTGTGTTTACCCTTCCATATCTAGCCCCACTTGATGCAATAAAGTACGATTATCCATAATGGGGGAATATTTCATGTTATAATCCAACATTTCTTGAAAAGTTCTCCCATTCCACCACAATGTGTATGCCTTTGTAATCTCTATGTGGATGGCAAGGAATTTGATGACACCTAGATATTCGCACATGCATGCCAAAGCTTCCATTGATAATTGCTTATACATTTTTCACTTATCATCCATCTTGGGTGGTTTTCTTGCCAACTCAATTGAGTAAAAACATGGTAAAGTACACCAAATAAATTAATGTCTTTAGATTTACCTTGTATCATGCATATAAAACCAAACAAATAGCATAAAAATGGGTGGAAATATAATTATAAATAATCCACACCTCTATTATTATTATAAGAATTCATTTCTAAAAACATTAAGACCAAATGAATTTTTTTTAAAACCAAAAGTATCCCCATTATCAAGTGGCACAATGCCAAAATGTGGCATTTATGATTACATTTACAACTACAAAACTAGTTGTAAATGCCATTTGCAATTGGTTGCGACTACATGACTATGCAATACAAATGACCACGTTGTAAATGCCACTAGTCACTGAGATTGTCATAGTTCTAACCACCATTATCATTGCACCAATGACTACAAAATATTATTTATATAAATTATATTTAAATATATTTGTGTGTATACTAAAATTATGTATATTTATAAAAATATATATTATTATATTAATATTTAAACATATTTACATATATTTTGAATATTGATTTTACAAAATAATTATTCATTTATGTAATGTTCGATTATTTATGTATCATATACATATGGTTTGTACATGAATTGTATAATACACAATTTGAATAATCATACATACAACTATCTAGAAAATTATTGTATTATACATCATTATACATACCATTGGTCAACATAGTCAACATATGTCATTAACCAAGGCCTTTGCCATCAACCTACCACATCACATGTCACATAAAAGCTTTATCATGTTTCAATGTTTGAATGTATAAAAATACAAAGTTAAAAATTTAATTTCTTTTCCAATATTAATCAAATAAACAAATGAATATGAATTATTAGACTTTGGACCATAATCTACATATTTGACCAACTACAAATTCAAATAACAAATATATGTAATTTGAATATAAAAATTGAATATTTTTAATTTATTTTAAAATTCTGAATATGAATATAATATGTTATTATTAATATATTATATGTATATATATTATGTATCATATGTATACAATATACGTATACATATATATGCATATATTCAATATTTATATTAATTTTCAGTATATTGTAAGTTAATTAATGGAATTGATATTTTTTTTTAAAATAAAAATAATTTTTTAAAATGTATTATAATCCAACCACTTAACATAACATTATATTTTACTAATTTTTCATTATTTCAATTTTTTATGATTTTAAATTCATTAAAATCTACATATTTAATACAATATATACGCATACATATGCACTGTTACATCTATATAAATATTTATTGAAATATTTATAAAATATATACATAATACAACAAATATTTTGTAATAAAAAAATGCAAGTTATATTTAATCATTTTTTCAAAAGGTCATTTTATATATAAATTTACTATGTTGTAAATTTATGAATCCTAAACTCATAGATAAATTTGGTAAAAAATTGTTAAATTTGGTTTAAATAACATGAAATTGCTTGAATTATGTTATTTTTGTTATTAATATAGGATATTTAGATTAAACTTAGCTAGACTAAAACTAAAGTTCATTAATTTTGTTTAATTTTGGTTGACATATAAGTTATTCTAGCTAAAATAGGATAAATTTTTTTATATTTTGATAAACTTGGCTAAAACTTTATTAAGCTTGGTTAAATGAAGATAAACTTTTTGTAATTAAATGATTTTGGGTAAATTTGGTTAAACCTAACAAAATTTTATTTAAATTTGATAAAAAAAATTTTGAAATTGAATAAGTATGGTTAAACCTAGAAAAAATTAAGTTAAATTTGGTTTATGTATTTGGTTAAATTTTAATAAATTAGGCTAAACTTAAATAAATTAAAACATTTAGGTTAAACTTCGATACTTAAGTTAAATTTGGTTAAAATTGATAAAATCAAATTACATGAAAACATTTAGGTTAAACATGGTCAATTAAACTTTGTTAAATTTGAAATTTTTGACTTTTAACCAAAAGCAAATGGGTTAATCAAATTAATCAATTCAAACTTTGAAATAATAATTATGCACATTCTATTATTTTAGATTAATTGGTTGGACCTCTTCTTAAAGTAAAGTTTGCTTATAATCATATGATATGTATCAACACAAAACACTTCAAATTTTTTGTTGTAAATCATGATTTACGCCTTAAATTTAACATTTAAAATGTGCACAATTGATATCATGATAAACATATTCATGTTCAACTTGTTTATCCTATTTGAATAAACATAACAAACATTTCCTCCATATATATATATATATATATATATACACACTTTCATATATTGATTATATGTATGCAACTTATAACTAATCCCCATTTTTGCAACTAAAACATAGCCTTTTCACTAATTGCCAATTGATAAACTAATAAATTTTCTTATAATTTTTTTTTGAAGATATAAATTGAATCCTCATCATATATTTGAAACAACCTATAATGTCACCACGTTGATCAATGGAATATGCCATGTGGCATAACTTGGATGAAATTATTGAAAATTAAATTAAATTTTGGCCAAAATAAATTTAAATCAATAATTAAATAGGTAGGTAAGTAGGTGAGTAGGACAAGGTAAGGGAGGTAGACCTATTTACTTAGGTTAGGGAAGTAGTTAGGGGGTTAAGAATGTAAATATTTTTATTTTATAAACTAGTAATGTAATAATTATTAATTAATAGTAGTAAATAAATAAATAATAAACTAATTAATCAATTAACTTGTAACTATTAATAACTAATACATATTAAATATAATACTTGGTTAATAGGACGTAGCCTTATCTACCTAACCATTTGCTTATTTATTCAATTATGTAGCCTACTTAACCAATTCACAAAATACATAAGATGTATATTTAATTGGCCTTAAATACAATGTAAATACATGAGTCTATAAATGTACCTTTAATATATTCAAAAACATTTTCATACATTTCAAAAGTATAGGTACATCACATAGAATTAACCAAGTTGCGATAATTTTTGTAATCAATTTGACATAAGTGCTTTTTATTGGATGATAAACCCCAAAAAAATCAACATGGAAGGATGGAAAACCTAGTAGTCATTGGAAACTAATCATAATATAGTAATAAAAAGATAATTAATTGAAAAAGATGATGACTAGTTGTAAAAATGACAAAACATAATTGTAAATAACAATTAGTCACATATAGTTACAAATTGCATAGTTGCATAATACAAGATTTCTGTTAATGAATCATGTCCATGTAGATGGTGGGGGGGAAAAAATTAAGTAATTTTAAAGAAAATATATTCAATGCCTATGATGTTATTGCTCAAAATTGGAACACAATGTACAAACATTAAAAAGTTTTTTTCTTTTAGTCTTATTGCAATTGTTGTGGCAATTTCAAATAATAAAGCTTTGACAATTCAACAATAATTTAATCATTTAATAATGCATCATCGTAAATGAAATTTGGAAAATAATATTAATCACTTACAACATTTAGAATACAACTTGGATAAGGCATACAAGTTTTCTTTATCCTTATATTATAATTGAAGCATATTACAAATGATTAGATGTATGGATTCAATTGCTCACACAACTCTTCCAACATGATTTCAAAATAAATTTTGACATATTATTGGGACTAAATCAAAATGAAAATGGAATTTACCTTTTAAACTTTTCATTGACAACAATTAGATATGTTATAAAACACCCAATGACTAGAAGGTTATTGTTCAATTTTGAAACATAATGTACAAATATTTAAACAAAATTTAGATTGTTTCATTTAGTTTTATACAATTGTTGTGACAATTTCAAATATCAAAGCTTTGGGAGATTCAATAATAATTTGAAAATTTGACAACATTGTAAATGAAATTTGAAAAATAACATCAATGACTTACCAACTTAATTATTGTGGGTATATTTTTCACTCATATATACCCACTAGGTACAATATGGTTTATTATTTTAACCTTTGTTCTAAAAATCAATATATTTGAATGGTGCACATACCCATGGATATTTGTAATTCAAAAAAATTATACAAGTGACATCATAACATTTGAATATTACAAAGAAAATATGACTTATGTTTAATTATAAAATCTTTGAATTGACACTATATAATGTTGGATTGATCCATAGAAATTTCCCAACTATGGGGTTCTAATATATGTATGTATGTAATTCAAAAAATGTTATTGAAATTCTAAAATTTAAATACCTCCTGAAAAAAACATGAAATGACACATTAACAAGTTGCCTTTTCATGTCCACGCTAATCATGAATATTGAAAACCACATGAGAATATATGAGAAAAATAACAAGGGGTGGATATTATTAAATTGATGAACCTCCATCTCCTTTCCCATTATTCTTACCTCTTACCTTTTCATCACATTTTGATAGTGAAACTTGAATTAATATTTAAAGATTTATTTAACTATTAGAGTACATTCCATAAATCTAGAGTTTTTTCCTAG
>Ga0209208_10003342_pt1 | contig 23019 bp, 11 predicted proteins | sample S1TSphfallax_3_FD_187694 | JGI IMG/M metagenome (GOLD analysis project Ga0209208, IMG submission 187694) | Host-associated microbial communities from peat moss isolated from Minnesota, USA - S1T2_Fd - Sphagnum fallax MG (SPAdes) (version 2) | ecosystem: Host-associated > Plants > Peat moss >...
ACGTGGTTTGAGAGGAAGGGAGTATGTAAGCTCAACCAGAGGGTTCCGTGTCGTGTCCATCTTGGCCCCAACAAGAAGAATGGTTTTCAAGCATGAACGTGCAGCGAGAGAGAGAGAGAGAGAGAGTGTGTGTGTGTGTGTGTGTGTTCTTTTTCAAACATGGCCTTCACTTTTTCACTCCATGCAGGTTCTTGAATGATCTTGTTGTGTCGTACCGTCGCGACCTTTGTAGCCACCAGGATATGGATGTCTTTTGTATGCCTGATGCAATTTTTGTTGTTGTTGTTGTGTTTGGAAGGGATCGCAGACGAAAGGAGGATGTGCGAGAGCATGGAGATGGATGGGAGAAACTTTTAACCGCCCACCAGATCGTGACCTTGCGAGCTCCATCTAGCCCTAGACTGTTCTTTTCATACATAGGTTGTGGAGCCAACAAGGGGGCGGTATGTATCTAGATGTAGGTGTTATGGAAATTGTTGAAAGGGAATATATGCAATGCCTCTTCTTGTCTCAATAGCAGCACAAAACAATATTAATGTACATGTGCTTTCCTAGAAATCTTGAACTCTCTGCATCGTGATTCGTACATTGGGGCGAAAGCAAGTAAGGAACGATGCTGCTGCACGCCTGAGGAGAGAGACTTGGACCACAGTGCACTACTACTCATCCGTTTCTGAGACACACTAGATGCGTCAAAGATTGATCAGGTTTCTCGCATGCTCGAATGAATTGCTCATAAACTGGCTCTTCCGCTGAACAATTGCTGTGGATTTCAAACTGCAAATCCTTCGTCCGCTTTTAGAGGTAACCTATTCTTTCGACCTCGACAAAAGTTTGATGATTCTCTTGACCTTGAAGTATATCCGTTCTTTCAATTAAATATTCATATCAGCCTTTGCTCCTTCATCTCTATTGACTCCCTACTCTGGTTGTTATCAACACATGATGAGGCTTGATTGCTGTGGAAGACTCAAATTCAAAAGCTGCAAGGAGATTCTGAAGAGAGAGCAGAAAGATAAGATCACAAATGCTTGCTAATGCAAACTTGACAAACTTGCTTTGGTGGATTTTTGTGTTAGAAAAAGCAATATTGCTGATGAGGAGATTTGTGATCTGACCATAGCTAATTCAAATACCATATTTACATATCCAATTCAACCCCTTGGGATTGAATATGTACTTTTAGAGTTGAAATGGATTGTTTGCAGGCAGATTTGTGATGACAATTATATCTCCAATCCAACCCATTGGGATAAAATTATGTATGTATTCTTGAATTGGATTGTTGTGTTAGTAAAAGCAATTTTGTTGATGAGGAGATTTGTGATCTGACCATAGCTAATTTGAATACCATATTTGCATATCCAATTCAATCTCTTGGGAATGAGATTTGTGATGTCAATACTTAGTTTTTCCTCTGCAATTCAACCTATTGGAATCAAATTATGTACGCCTAGGGTTGGATTAGATTGCTGTGTTAGCAAAAGGAAATTGTTGATGAGGGGATTTGTGATCTGACATAGCTAATTTGAATAGCATATTTACATATCTAATTCAACCTCTTGGGATTAAGAGTCATTACTTTCCCTGTTACATTCTAATAATTTCAAGCCATGATATGCAACATTCTTTTGAAGTTATTGTATGAAGTTCATTTTGATGCATTTGTTTGTTGGCTAAGACCCTCATCTTGAGTTTGAATGGATAGCTTTGGAAATGCATGCTGAAATCAGGTTCTGGTTGAATGTATGTATATTTGTGTAATTCTGCTGCGCCACTGCTGAACTCATCTATGACCCTTGAAAGTCCACAAGCAAGTTGATTGATAAAAAATTACCATGTTGCCTGGAAAGTTTATATATTTTCTTGTTTAAACATGGAACCATTCAAGCAGCACCACAATCCTATCCACTATGTTTCTTGCAAATAAGCTTGCCACCATTGCAAGTTCTCCAAAAATTAGGAAAAAAGGGTAGGTTGGGGTGTGGGTAGTTAGGAATTGGGACAAGGACCTACCCAGTCTACTTCCCTGAAACCAAAATTGATGATGCATCAATTATTTGTGGCACTTACAAAACCCACTGTTTATAAAAGTGACAAGAACTTGATATCCTTCCTAGTCTACCTTACCCTAAGGTCAGTTTCGTCATTAAATAATCCTGAAAGTAGTGAAATGAATTTTTGTGAAAACATGAAGTTGACATGTTGAAATCATTACAATTAACATAGGCTACACTCTGAATAATTTCACTACTCATATGGCAACATCATAGTACATCATGAAAATGACAACAATTTTAAAATAAAAAAATGAAGTTATTTTTTGATTTTTTGATTTTTTGATTTTTTTTCGTTTTGTCAATGTGGAAACTGATCCTAGTCTAGGGTACTTGGAGGGCACCTTATATGCATGTAATTTACCTCCACAATAGGGAGGGTATATTTCAATTCATGATGGTTCTTAAATTAGGTACAGCTCCTGCTATTTGTTAGGTGAGTTCATAAAGTCATACATATTTATCTCAACCACTGATTCTAAATCTGTGTTGATTGATCTTGTCCAGTGTCCTCTTTCTTTCCCACAAGAGTAAGGGCCTGCACTAGGCAATGGCCTAGTGTCCCCAAGTGTGAGCCCTTACTTTGGTAATGCCCTCATCCGAGGGCCTTATCTTATTTATATTTGTCAATCTCTCTCTCTCTCCAAGACTTGGATTCACAATAGCAGCCAGAGATTTCCCATCTCTTTAATCAACATCTGTCTTTTCATAATCTCTCTCTCTTGCCTAATGTTGCCTAGTGCAGGACATTACTCTAGTAATTCCATCATCCAAGGGCCATACTACTTACCTGACACTAGTCAATCTCTCTCTCTCTAACACTTGGATTCCCAATATTAGCCATACATCCCCCATCCCTTTAATTCAACATCTATCGTTTCAAGCTCTCTCTTCAACACTCTATGGAGTCTCAATAGTCTCTATGATGCAACAACTCCACGTTGAGGAAGAAATTTTAGAGCTCAAAATAATCTTGTAGCCAGGATCAGGAACATACAAATTGGAGTGGACTGAGCTTTGGCATCAATTGCCAGATCTGCGGCACTTAGTTTCTCATTTAGCAGATTATTGATTAGTAAGGTAATATTAGAGGAGCAGAAACTATAAACATAAATCCTGAATTGGCTGAATACCTAATATGGTGAAGCAAGAGCTCTAATTAATTTTGAGATTAGTTTAATGTGGAGGCCTACACTACTATGAGTCTTGGCAGTGGGCACCCGAGGTTTCTCTCCCAACAAAAGTTTGAAACTAATAGACTTTTTGATAAAGTCTGTTCAAACATAGGGCTGGAACCTCATGTTTGAGTGAAACACTGGTCACACCTCTCAACTTGGCATGAAAGTTTTACATGATGTCTCAATGGGGCCTGAAACGTGAATTTGCACCAAGATTTGGCATGAAACAAGTTCCATGTTGAGGTTTTTTGTTCATCACTTCATCGCGTGTGAAACTGTTTTCATAAGCTTTTTGTGAAGTTTCTTTTTTGGGATGAACACATGCTCTTGTGGGAGGAGGCAATGAGGGATCATGCTATTTTTGGTGCCCTTAAATTTTTTGATTTTTAAACCCTTAAAATTTAAACTTTTAAAAAACTATTTGAGATGTAATTTGATACATTTGATGTTCAAACCTTAAAATGCCTAAACAAAATCCCTAAAAAATAAATCTTAAAATTTCAATTGTTAAACCCTAAAATAACCCTAGAATTTAAACCACAAAACTTTCAAATGTAAACCCAAAACTTTAGAACTAAATTGTAAAGCTTAAATTAAAAAAAAGCCAAATACAAACGCTAAAACTCAAAACCCTAAACATATAACCATATAGCTCATAACCCATAGCCATATAGTCCATAAGCATATAAGCATGTAATTTTTAGCCTATAGCCCTTACAACCCCGACAACCCTTTAGGCTATAACCCCATAACCCCTTTAAAGCTTCTTCATGTGTATCCTTTCATTAACATAGACTATAGGTGTGCAACCCATGGGTATAAAAGGAAATGTTGTTGAAACTGGTTTTGGGGATCCCATGCTAAGTTTTGTGAAATTGGTTTATGTTTTGAAGACTTTGACTTTATAGGTAGTAGGCACCAAGGGACTAGGAGCCAAACAATAAGTGAGAGTCAGGCCAAAGAGGGCACCACTTTAAGAAAAACCCTGATATCATTGGTGTTTTTTTTCCTCATATGAAACCAATAAACAATAACATGTTTGTGTTATTCTTGAAGGATAGATGAATTAAAAATTAAGTTAGAACAAGTCTACCAACACCTTATATATGAACCTTTATCAATATCTACCACATCCGAGATAAAGTTCAAGTTTTTTCCCATCTTCAATAATAAATGTGAAATATTGAACAATGTAGAGTGAGAAATCAATTCAATGCATTGGCCAGTCATTTAACCGAACCAATCCAAGCAAATCATATTTCTTTCCTAACCTTTTTGAAGAGCCCTATATTGTGTGCATGCTTACATGTCCAACATGGTTAGAAGGCTCCTCAATTTACAATGTTAAACTTGGGGTTCAAAACCCAAACCCAAACTAGGACTCTGTTAGTGAAATTATACAAGAACTGACCCGTGGAATTAGGCTTTTGTTAGAATTAGAATCTAAACAAGATTCACGAAAAGCAACTGTTAAACATAAGTTCAATTTTTTTTAGATAGGCAAGTTGAATTGTTTTAAAAATTGATTAGTAAGTTGAACTTTATAAGTAAATGATTGATTTCAATTAATTGTAAAACATTGTACCTAAGATCAACACATCCCTTTTTGTGTCCATGGTAAGTATTAATATAACTTAATAACTTATCTTTTTAAAGCCAATTTATTTAACCCCTTTCTCTTGTAATTTTGAAATTTGACATAGGTAATGACAAACTATTGAAAACCATATGTAAACATAAGACAAAAAAGGGAAAGCCGGGAGAGGATTTGGAGGCAATGCATTATACATTCATATATCTTCAGGTGTGAAGAGAGTGATAGGCCTCAATCTCAGAATGCAAAGGAGTCATCAGGTTTCAGGTGTGGTTATTGGTGGGTACTATGTGAAAAAGTCCCTGACAGCAAATTTCCTAACTGAAAACCTTGGTGCTCAATTTATCCTCCCCTTGACCTCCACACAAATTGGTTACTTATGTTGCATGAAGAGAGATCGAAGGACATTGTGGTGTGAGAATTGAGAACAGAACTCAAGGTCCATGCCATAATTTCCAGACAATGGGGCCTTCAAAAACAATGTGTAACAGCTGAGGAACGTTTGTTTAAAAACTACATCTAACCAAAAAGAAAGTCCCTGGTTGCAGAGATCTTCCATCCAAGAACCCTCACTGTAAAGGCTCTCACAAACAATGTCTAACAAGCCTCAGTACTGAAAATAATCTATCCTGAACATACATGAGGAATTTCACCCAAGGTTGTTATGTTCATCTTTGCTTTTGGATCTGTTCTCAATTCATTCTGGTGTTGTCAATAGTAGCACAATTAACTGGTTTGATGGTCAACAGAAGAAGAGAATTTTCCTCATGCTAAAGCAATGCCACCTACAACAGTAAAATGACCTGTATACACTAATTTGGATGAAGTACAAATTTCAAGGTAGTACCAAGTGCAGTTTGACCCTGTAAAGATGCCCCTGATTCAGTGACCTCTAAGAGGCCGAGGAAAAGGAAATAATTGTTTTTGATGGGCTTGCAATAATGATTGGTCCAGTTGGTGACATTTAAATAGTCTCTTACTTTATATTGTCCAATTTTCTATGTGTACGGGTGAGGGTGAGGGAATAATCAACACTGTATGTTGGATGTGATAAACATAGATAGAGGCCCAAGTAGTGAGGGGGTGTGGGTGGAGATGCTCTTAGGTTAAGAGTGCAATGTTCAGAAAGAAAATTTCTCATGGCTGATAAGAAAGCCTGGAGGCTGATTGATGCATATAGTTCATGATTGTCAAAGTCCCTTGTCTAAGAAAGGTGAAGAGAATGTGCAACGTGAAGACCTTGCAAGTGGCATAGTCTCAATAGTTAGACAGAGATGCATTCTAGATTGATGGCTCACACATGCTTGTCTGGGTTAATGTTATAGTCTTTGAGAATTTACTCTTCCAGTTCAAAATATTTCAAATCTGTGCCGATGTTAATGAAGCTTTTTTTATGGATGTGCTTATATGTTGCACTGCAATAGAAGTATTAGCAGCTAATGAGAAGAGGATGGTGGAATTGCAAGTAGACTCACACAAAGAGCCAACTGAGGTGGGATAGGATCATATAGGCTGGTAGTCGGTACTCAAGGAACTTTGTAAAGGACAGGAGGTCAAAGATATCGGAGGTCAATGGACTGTCTCAGTTCATAGCTAAGCAGATCAGCTGGAGAGGCTAGGTAACATTTGACAACTTCACAACACATCACCTGATCTGGGCCCAAAGCTGAATCAAATTGTGGCATAAGATGATCAAGGAGATTATGTGCCCGTCTCCAACCAAGCTCAACTCCTGGGTATGTGGGTGTTGTGTACAGCCCTTGCCAGGATATTGCAGAACTGTGAAGAAATGATCAGTCTGATATTACCTCTGGCACTGATCTGCATACGTATTTGCAGTGTGAACTCTCAACAATTCACCATGTCAACCATTCTCAAGCTCATGCAAATTCCAGTTTGAGGCTTGCCATAAATTGGTCACAATGATTGTTGATTGAAATTGGCAAATCATATCCTGGACTTGCAATCTGCAGAAAGAAAAGAGAAATCATCTCCCTCATATTGGGTATGTTGTGCACTATTATGTTGGCAACTACATGTATTGCTGTACATAATGATCGAGTCACAACATTGTGGAGAATTTTGACACTGACTCTAATGAGGATTGTAGCTTTACAGTGCAAAGCTTTGTTGATCTGGTTTATTATAGTGGGCTCAAACTTTACTCTGAATTTTACCAGAGTTTCAAATCAATTTTGAGTGAAAATAGAGCATTTGATCTTATGGGATGCTTGTGGATTTCATAGGTGAAAGGACAATTATGGGACTGACTTCTGAGTCTAAAGGCCAAACCTTACTTATTGGAGCTGCTTGTCCTAATAGTATGTTCAAGAGAATTTGTGCTTCTCCATAAACAAGTTCTCACATGAGAACATTTATTTCTCTCAAATCTTGGGTTAGATTTCTGCACAAATCTAAGTTGGCCTTTTTTTCTTCTTTTCTTTTGTTGGTCCCTCACTCCATCTGTCTGACAGAAGTTGAAGGTATGGGGGATACATGAATGTAGTATCCTATGAGCACACAAATGTACAAACAACTCTTGTCTGCAATCATAGTATACAAGACAAAGTGCCACACCTTTGTACCTTGATGCTAACTGGCCAGGTGTTCCTGGACTTGGTACCTACTCCTGTGTATAGGGCTGTCCACACTGGTACTTGAACAACATACAGGTACCATATTCTCCACTTGTAGAGGACTATCACCATAGAGTCTCAAACCTTTTACTAGGGTATTCCGCATCTTTAGCTTTGTTTTTGTTGATTTGTTCCTGCCTTCAAACAATGTATGTAGCGAGTGCTGGAGGGTTTCCATTTTTTGTAAAACACAAAATTACATTTGGCACTTAATCCTGAAACTAGAGGGTGAGGGAAGTGGGGGTGAAAGGGGTATGCCATGCTACCTGTGTGTGACAATTGTAAATGGTGATTGATCATCATGATTCAAAAATTGTGATTACGTAGCAACTTGAATCCAAAGTGGTATCCACAATTGAACAATTAGGTCATGGGCTTGACTTATATGCATGCTAATAGTGGTAAATTGGTGCTTAGCCACTGCAATCAATGGGAACAAGTTTTAAAACCAAGTCTAGAAACATGTTGCACCATGCCACTAGATATTGTGAATCATTGAATGAAGGAACATTTTTTCAGAAGGGTAAAATATTCTTTTTTTGCATTGTTTGTGGATGTAGTTCAATAATTCCCAAAAAACAATCGAAGGGTAGTCCATTGACCACCTATTCTATTGTGAAGTGACCCTAACATGGACACCCATTATCATCATATTCACTAAACCAAAACAATCTAAATCATCTACCCCTGGAGTAGAATAATGTCATGCACAATAAATCTCACAAACATCATTAAACAATTTACCATTTGTCATGGGCATGCTAAACATTGTCCTGTCATCACCCTAGATGCGAATTGACTCATACATGCCCATTTAACCATACAAAAGTGTGTTTCCTTGACAATAAAAACTTTTCACCTTAGTTCAATTCAGTTTAAACCAAATGTCTTACAACCAACTTTCCAATTCAATGTAAAATGGTAAGCAATAAAAGATCATTGTAATTCATACATGTTCCATGTCATCAAGTTCCTCTTGCAAATCCAAGATCAAAAGGCCCCATGCATATTGTCTAGACAAGGCCTTCTAACAATGACTAGCCAAAATCCAAAAGAAAAAAATTCAACATGCATAAAGTTCGGTCATTGTAATAAACTTAGATGAATAGGTAGCCAGTTATGTCATCAATTTGTCATTAACCTTTTGCTAGAACCAAAATCATAACCATGACAAACAGTTTTTGAACATAGATTCAGATTTTTTAAGAAAGCAAGTTGATTTTGTTTTTGAACAGTCGACAATTAGGCTGAACTTTGTAACTAAATGATTAGTTTCAATTAGTTGTTGAATTTCACACTTATACAATCTTGAATTTGAATTAGTTGTAAAACTCCATACCTATAGAATACTTGATTTGAATTGGTTGTAAAACTTCATACCTATAGAATACTCGATTTGAATTTGTTGTAAAACTCCATTCTTAAACAATCTCCAATCTCAACGAGGAGTTTGTTGTTTATACTTGAAATTGGATCTGATTTTCAAACCCGAAGGTTCTTGAATTTGAAAAAAAAATGCCAAAACAAATATTACAAGGTTAAAAAAATCAAGAACCATGTTCAAACCTGCACCTAAAGAACCTATTCAAATTCTTTGAAGTGTCAAAAGTAGGATCACATATTTTCTTGAAAAGGAAGAACCGATCAATACTGGTTACAACTCAATGACATTTTGATCAAATCATGACTCAGTATTAATACTAATGGTAGCTGAATGGGACACATATGTTGCAGATGAATTCCATAATTTAAGCATTATGAGCTAAATATCACATCTTGATGGATGAGGAATTTACCAAAGTTGTCACAATGAAATGCCAAAAGTAGGTACTTGTCACAGAAAAGGTAGGTGGTACCCATAAAAAATCATGACTGGATCTGTCCCTGTCTTAGTGCCACAGAACTCACAAAGTCCACTTAGTGTGTAGTCAGGAGCGATACAATAGTTCTTCTACCTTCCTAGAAGTGTAAGGGGGAGAAGTTTGCATGATGGATTTGCCTTGCCCCTAAGAAGCCCAGAGGTAGATTTTCAGGGAAGGGCTGTAAAATATGAAACACACGCAGCTGCTTGGTGCGAACTAATTTGTACATAATTAGTTAGATTTAGTTAAATGCATGAAAGCAAGTATGAAAGCTAGAGTTAATAGAGACTGTCGATCTAAGCATGTAGCACCGACTAGGAACTACTCTGATCTTAGCATCGACCACAACTGCAGCATCACAGATCTTCATTAACCACCATTCAGGAGAACAAACAAATCACTAGCATCACCATAGCTGATTCTTATCTGACTGCCAAGGCTGTAATGTGTATAAATCCAGTGAACCATGATTAATGAATTGCTGAAGTCTAATCCTCGATTACAGTCTGATTAAAGTGGTTCTTTTTATTCTTCAAGGGCATCATCCAGTGACTACAAAGACCAAAAGCAAGAACATTACCATACTTCAGCTATGATAGTCTTTCCCAAACCCATTAATCCTAGGCTAGAGGACCTGGAGATTGCAGGAATGTGTATCAGACTCTTGAGCAATTGGGCTAACCTGAAATTTAGCTTCGTGTACAAGGAATAGCTTAGGTCTATCTTCAACCAAAGTAAGTTACTAGGAGGTGATTACAGATTATAGAATGGATATCAAGAGGGGATATTGTTCACCTATCTTGGGTTTTATAGGTCTTATAGTACAGGGGACTTGCCTTGCATTAAAAGTAGACCCTTGATTGGTGACTACTGCTACCATGGAGAACCACCTGGTTATGTGTAGGGTAAGGCCCTCGGATGAGGACAATACTAGCGTAATGGCCTATTGCCTCGTGCTAACCCAATTCTGGTGATGTCCTCATCCAAAGGACCTTACCCGCTGTCAGGAAAGAGGCCAATGGACGAGATTAAACAAGACAGATGTAGATCCATTCACTGAGATAAACATGTATGAGATTTTGAACTCACCTTGTAAATAATGGGAAGTTTACATAGTGTAACGACTAATGACCCACCTTGAAATGAAATATATCCTCCCTAGTGTGAAGGTAAGAAGATAGTGCTAAACTTTCAATATCATAATTAAAAGAAAAAAAAGAAAAAAGCTCTGCTTCCCTCCTTTAAAAAAAAAAGGACTGGTGAGGGGTAGCCATCAATGTACCCTTGCTGGCCCACCCCACCTTGGCCTCCTACCCGTCACACGGTTCATGTCATTTTCAGTATTTCAGGTTAGAGTGTGTGGCCAGCTCATATGCCAATCATACTTTAGTCCGGGCCATCTTTCCCCTTCGTATATACTTTTACTTTGTACACTTGAATGCAATCTGAACAGACCACTTGGACTGGAGATATGATGAAGGGCACAATCAACAATCCTTGTTAGGGACTGATTGAACCAGCACCCATCAGCAGCACACCATGCAGGATGGATGCATGTTTTTGTTAACAAGATTAAGCACTTTTTCATTGTAGTCCCGTTCTCACAAGTAACCACAGTGGTTACCTTTGTATTAACCATCCACATCCATCAACCTACCAAATAGGCACCAAGTGTTCTATTCAATCAATCTTTCAGGGTTTTCCCTAGGTGGGACGAATAGCCATCTGCTGGTTCTACTTTTGACTCTTAGCGGTTGCGGTTCCAGCCCTGGTAGAACTTTTTACCACCTCTATAATGGAATGATGGTTCACCCCACTCAGCTTTGTGTTGTTCCTAGATGGAATGGGCCCTACCGAGCTTGTTCCAAAGTACATACTGGTGGGTTTCCAATGGATAGTGCACTGGTGGTTCCCGGGTCATAGAATCCCCCTTGTTTAGGGCCTTGGCTCAGTTGTAACAGAAAAGCTTTCTCAATAATTGTCATGGAGAAAACCAAAAAGACAGAAGATTAGGTGCATCAAGCTGTCAACCCTAGATGGATGAACGGTACTACAATTTGAAACAGTTTGTGCAACATCTTTACACTATTTTTCACAATAATCCCCAATGTCTCTCAACTATGTGAGCAGAAACAACTTGCTCTGATTACCTTAGACAATTGAATTGGTAATGCCTATGCGATGACAATGCATAGTGAATGGTAAAGGCAATTCTTGTAAGTGACATTTTTATGTCGTTAGTGACTGGCTAGAGGTAGCTCTTTGTGGTGATGAGTTATGACACCCAAAGTGTTACCCACCTTCTAATTGTCTGTACAGTTCACAAAATGTAAAGACAGCTCAAATTCTGAAACCTTCACCAAAAAAAAAAAACCCAATTGCAACAATGGTCATTGGATAAGTTATCATCTTCTTTTTGGTGAGGAAACTTGCAACCTATGCAAAACAAGTGGGTCATAAAACGCAATGGGCTTTGCCATACAAGGCAGGTTCAATCAAAGTGAGGGATGATAAAACCATTTGATAAAATTGATTTTGCTAGGGCCCTCCCTGAGGACTGCTGGACATTCATGCTCATTAGAGCATCCTCACCAGGGCTTTGTATGTGACCCTGCAAAAATATTTCTCACATCCAAGTTTAGTTGTTTACTTTTTTGCAACCCCACCCATCAAACTGAAACTAGAACTGCAAATATGTGGGAACTACTAATAGCAAACCACGTGGACGAATCATTATGTTTGCCCAATAAAAAACAGGTAGCTGTAGTCAGATCATATTTACTACATTCTTCTCTAGCAGGTGCACAGCTTTGTTGCACCTTTTACCAGCCTCCGCAAACTGAGCATAGATGCAGGGGCACAGCTGTTAAATTCCTCCTCATCTAAACCGGCATGTTTTAACATTTCTTCATCTGATTCTCATTTGCAGGGTCACATACTGAGCATCACTGGGGATGCTCTTAGTTATAGTCAATTCTGATTTACTACTTACATTTATCTCTATTGATTGAGGTCCTGTAATATTGTGTTCTATCAAGCCTTTTTTTTTTTCCCCCATTTTTGTGATGTAGCATGGGTGGTGATCATCTCACAAGAGAATTAGCATGAGTGACAATGATCGCACAAAAGATTTAGCCTTAATTCTGACAAGTTAAAACTGTCAAAACAATATAAAACTAGCAGAAAAACTGCCCTACAAAACTTTCTATGTGCTTGGATGCAACTTGGCACCCTAAACCTAGTCCAATATTTTCTGAAGAGAAGATTCTGTTTCAAATTCCCTTTTTTCTGGAAAAAAATCACAAAAATATGAACAAATTGTCACAATTGCCTACAATGTGAAAGGGTGCTTCAGATTTGGCACTTTCATATTTTGAATATCACCAAATTTGGCTAAATATACTTATGGACTATTGCCACTTTGACCAACATCATCAAATTTTTTAAAAACAAACCGCACAAAAATGATGAATTTTTGCTACAAAATACATTGAAAAAAGCATGTTGTGTACATTAAAAATAATAATTTTGGGGAATATTTTTTTTCTTATGACAAAAAAGATGATGTTTTTGAGAGATTTTTCCACCATTTTTTGAAAAAAAAAGTAGAGAAAAATTTCTAGACTTGAACTTGGTGAGCAGCTCCGCCATAGCTCCTCTAAGGTGGCTAAGATATAGCAAAGAATCCTGAAAAAAGTTTACAGTCCATTCAACTGTGTTACAAATTATTGCAATATCTCTTTGGGGTTCCTTACTAGGGAAGTTACTTAAACAATGTGCAAAGGAAAAACCCTGATTGTGTACTATTTACACAATGTTTTTAATCATTATTTGATATCACAACCACCATGAACTTTTGTCGGAAAAACACATTTTACACTTGTAAAAATTTAAAATTCCAAATTTATCTCAAAAAAAAATCTACTACAAAGCGAAAATTGGCCACCAAAAAAAATCATTACTATCACATGATGACACTTGCCTACACCATCAATTGCTTGCAATTTCATTATGTCTTCGTGCAGTTCATATATTGTGTGTGACAAAATATGGTGTATACCTTTCACTTCATCGCAAACTTGCTTTTCACCAAATTATGTGTTGGGTGATTAACACGTGTTCTTTCTTTTACTGTTGCTTACTTCTGCCAGATGTAAAGACTAAAAGACCTTGTTGAAATTTTGAGGTGTGGGTGGATGATGCCTTACTGCACCAAAAAAACTTTCCTCCATGAAGGCTGGGCATTTCAAACAACACGTAGTGCCCTTGCTTGTTATGTTTTTTTTAAAAATGCCCACTTTTGTTCTTTAAATAAAATAAAAATGGGTTATTATTAAAGTCTACCTTTCATTCCAACATCTATGGTAATAAGGTTTCTCGTTTTTATTCATTTTCTTAATTTGCAGAACATCAGTCAAGTCTGCACAGAACAAGACAGGCATTGATTGCACAATTGCATGCACAGTGCGCCGGATAGAGCTCGATAAAGGGGTGTTTAACGTTTTGCATAAAAAAAAGCTCAGTATGTAAAATCCAGCAAGGGCAACTCACATTACAACTAAGGCTTGGTAGCCAAGATCTAGTAAGGTCCATCTGTTGGGTGCAGTACATGGATGTACTGTGCCAGGACTGTGCATTGACAAGACCCGAGAAAAATGGTGAGATATAGGTCCTTGATAGTGTCCTAGAGTCTAGGACCCCTCTCCTCTCACCTGGTGGTTACTTGTTCTGAGTTCAATCCACCACACCAATGACCATGGCTCAGCAGAAGAGCCTATAAGACATGCGTTGTGATTTGGACATCATTGACACAACATGCATTGTGAAATGACATGAAAGGTTTGCATTACATCTGGTGCATGTTTTTTAACAAAATAATCCAATCTTCATTACCTTTCAATTCTCAAGAGTTGATAGTAAGTATGGCTAGAACCAGTGCGTCTTTTGGTTTTTTGATGGCAAACTTTTGCATCATGACAACAGAAAAAGTGAAATAGGAATAGTTTGTCACAAATTCCTTGTGGTTTTTGAAAGAAGAACTTCTCCAACTTTTCAAAAGAAAAAAAAATTGGAGAAAAGTTCATCATATTTTGACTAAGATTTAAGTTTGAGGGCAGTTTTCACCAGTTAATCTTTATGGGGATGCTTGTTAATTAATGATACTACATTGAAAATTTGGAAAAAAAAACACTGGGCCTCAAGGACTTGTAGCCTATAGACATAGGAGACCAAAAACAATTTTCATCTCTATTGGGCAGTACACAGCTGAAAGTAGATTGTACAGTTTTATGAAGCTGGAAATTACAGCAAGTTAGTACAAGGTGGATTCTTGGAGGGGAGCTAAGGGGTCATGGTAAACCAGCATGTGGACTAGTACTGTAACCTTCTTGAGTGAGGCCTTCTAGTGGCTATATTTGGACTCGGGCTTACTGATTTTGTGTCCTAGAAGCTAATATTATAATGTTTAGAAAAAAAAAATTAATTTAATTTTTTTTACGGTGGTACTTTTATAGTTGCTCGTTCACTGAACTCCAAGGCACCCAAATTAGCTGAAGTTGCCAGCTGTGCAAATGCACTTGATTTCAAGATGAACACAAGAGGGTCGTATTACTCATTGTAAACGACTAATTGATTAATTGGCTCCAATTGCCCATTACGTAGCGAGTGGATTCTGGCACATTCCACCAATTATTGTTCTCCTGGGGAGTTCACTTTTCTCTGAGGTCAGAGAACAGGCCACCCAGGCAGCCCATTATCTAGTGCTTTACAACAGCTTGGATCAAACAATACGGGAGGCTTCAGAGGGTGTTGCCAACCCAGAGGGTAGCATCTGTGCATATGCAAGTGCTTTCCCAATACTACACACAACAGGAAGATACACCAGGTGATGTTTTGTTCCATGATCTTTTCCAACTTATATGATAGATCTTGTGGGGATGAAGAGGAGGTTCCTCAACTTCTCTTATTACATTGTGGGTACTTGAGGAACATTTGTACAATTTCCACTCCAATTTTGTCAACTATGTGGACAAGCAAATCACCAGTTACCAGATTGTCATTAGTCCATTACCTTTCCTCAATGATGGATGATGCCAGACCTAAGTCTCACCAAGATTTGTTGCAAACTGAGCCATGCAGTTAAGAGGTTCTAAATCTATGGCAAACAACAATTAGTTCTGGTTCTAGTTTTAAATTTGCACATAGATACAACTGGGAACCTGGTTCAGAGTCTAGTTCTTGGAATGATCTTGTTTTGATTCCAATTCTAAAACTGGTTCCAAAAATCAGATTTGATTCCAATTCAATGTTTACTAACTGGAACTGGAACAAGGGATAACTAGATATGAAAATAAAATATTTATCATCAAGCTTCCTTCTATAATTTGACTACCTGCTGGAACCTATTGTCGAAATCTGGCAATTTTTTTAATTCTTCAAAAACTGGATGACCATCTAGTTTTCCAATTGGGAACCACCATTTGGTCCTTTTAGGTGAAAGACCACCATCAGGTCCTCCAAGAGAAGGGTCATCAAGAAGGACATCAAACCAATGGAGGAGGAAATAGACCTTCAATGATGGACCATCAAATCCTTTCAAATCCAATTTCTAGTTTGAAAAGGAAATTGCAAACATTCACAGTATACAAGACCTATAGGAAAACCATCACATGGGTCATCAAGGATCATATATCCATGGGGACCATACCACCCATTATGGTAAGTATCCCCTTTCTTCTACACCATACTACTATTCTTGTCTACATGATAATGTCTACCACCACAAAAACATTTCCTGATCCACTTTGTAAACCTCATTTGGATGTTTGTGGTTATATCAAAGTTTTTAAGAAACCAATTAAGAAGCAAATGAAATTGTTATGTCTGTTTATATTTTTGTAATGAGATTAAATTCACATGTCTAATTTCATAATTGCATAATTAGTTTATGTAATTTCATGTGAATTTAATTTTATAACTATATTTGAATATTTTCAATTTTTTTTATTAGCGTTGGATTCTATAATCCATTTAATTTTAAATGTAAAGACATTGCACTGATTTTGAATATATTGATTTGAGCAATAAATTGAATTTTGTATAATAATAGTTGTGTTTGTCTATCTGTGCCATTTAAACCTGCCTCATTGAAGCCTGACCACTTAAGCTTCCCTTTCCCTTATGTGAATATGAAAAGGCATAATGTAATTTTGAGACAAGGGATAACCGATGATGAACTACTGGGAATCATATGTCCATAAGGGAAACCAAGACAAGGGTGAGAGAGGGACTTGGGGGCCGCTATTTGTATGTTTTATGAAACACCTAACATATAAAAGGGTATTTTTTGACATGCTATGAAAAAATGATATATTTTAGGGATATATATATATATATATATATATATACCTTTTTATATTAAAAATTATTATTATTATTATTATTATTTCAATAAGTTGCATCTTATATTTTTTTGCACATTGTTTGGAAATAAATGAAAATGACCTCCATAAAGAAAAGGATGGGGGAATTGGAATGTAATTGACAACTTGGATGAAACAAGATTTTAAACAAATGTCAAAATTTAGCACATGGATGATATTGTATTTTGATTTAATAAAAGATATATTGATTTGAAAACATACGTATGCAAATTGTTTATTTTGTTTCATTATTAAACATGAAATTATTTCTAGGTAGAAATTTGAGTTAATGTACGCAATGAAATGTAGGTTTATAAGCTTTTGGATAATCAACCCAACTAACTCATATTTGGTGGGTTATTATAAATTTTTCCTTTCTCAAAAACTTGCCATTATGGTAGCAAAATCACTTTGATCAATCACAAGTATGAAAATTATAGATATTCCATCAAGGGTGAATGTAAGCTATGGTGGAGCACTTTTCATGTTGCAATGGTAATTTTTATGAGGTGAGAATAAATGTAATGGTTAATTTATATTTTATATTTTAATTTTTTTAATTAGACATTTAATTAGACATTATCAACTTGGGTAAATATATGATGTAAGTGGTTGCTATGCATAACTTACAAAATTGAAAGTTCTATGACTTTTAAAATGAAACTCATGAACTTTCACTTAGGACAATAAGTTTTATATATAGACTTTAAAATGGTCCAATGATTGATATTATGATTGTTAAGGACTCAATTTAAATTTTAAAAAAATCAATAAAATCAAGTTTAATTTTTTTTAAAGCATGTCAATCATAATTTATTTTTAATGAATTTTTTTTCCTTATTAGTGTTAAGAACATGGGTTAAAAAAAAAATTCCATATCAATTATATGGAAAACTATTCATTTTATGTTGAGTTTATGCACACATGTATAAAAAAATTAGTTTTAGGCAGGTTTAATGATAAATGAATAAAAATGATTGAAATTGATGAATTGTTGTTATATTATTACTTCATCCCATGCTTAGAAAAATACAAAGGAAATGGATTTTGGGTGATGTTTTCAAACGTTGTTTTTGGTTCATTGCAACTTGTGATCACCCACAAGTTACATTTAAGTTTTAAATTTATATATATTCTATTGCAACTAATTCTATTGCATTTCCTAAAATATAAGCATCCTTTGTCAATAAATTGACTAATGGTGATTGAAATGGCTTTTCTTTTGCTTGCTTTTGTTGAGGACTCACCACCCTTACCTATGTCTAATTTATCATTAGTTATTGGTAGAGTCTATGAGACATACTAACCTTGTTGAACCATTTGGGTTCTAGTTTTCTACTTGTAGATTCGATAGTTATTTTCAACAAATGGAATGAGCTTTCATCATAATAATGTCATAATTGTAAGAAGTTTTTTTTTGATGTTGTTACGGTTTCTTGAAAACATGGATAAAAAAGACTGAAGGTCTAAATCTAAAACCAATCTTGTAAACTTAACATGCTAGATGATATCACACATTGCCGCATGGACTTAAGTTTTGGCATGTCAAAAGCTAATTTGCTTTGAAGTTTGTAACCCTCCTCTTTGAGCCTTAAGGAACAAAGGCACACTTTTGATTCCTTCAACTTTTGTAATGATATGCATTCCCTTGCATCTTGATAAGGCTAAGAACTTCGAGCTAACACATGTGCAATGAAAGCTTTTACTATTTATGTTTCATTTTCATAAACATTCTATGCATAAAAGGTATTGACTTGTGCCTTTTTAACCTTTGAAGCTTGCTTGAGTGAAATATGTAACACAAATGTTTTAGATAGGAGAACAAAAAAGGAGAAGGGTTGAGTATAACAATGCAAAAAGAATTGTATTGTTTTCTTTTCACAGTTTGCAACATGTGTCTAGCTATTTTAGATTACACTTACTATATGTATTTGATCCAAGATTGATAATTTGGTTGAGTTTACAATTCATTTCAATAATCCAACCATTCAAGCAAGGACGAGTAGGAATTGAAAGAACTTTGAGCCCAAGTTCCAAGTAAATTCTCTTCACCCTACCACCACTCAAGGTATTGCCATGCTTTTAATTAATCTTTGTAGCTTTTTGCTCATTTGGGAATGTAGCAAAATTTGGGTTTATTTTTAATGTAAGGTACATACTTTTCAGTAAAATGAAATTCAACATGTACACCATAGATAGGCAACATGGACAAAGAGGTCAATATTGATAGGGAACAAATTTCATAATGAAATCACAGTGAAAAAGAAAGTAACTTGGTAACGATGATTTGATATTTCCAATTCAGTCATTGGGTTGCTTGTAAATATCTTGAAAGGCTATATGTTTTCAAAGGATTATAATTGTTCTATGTAATTTATGACTTCCACAATTTTTTTGAAAATGGCTAATGTTAAGCCAAATAAATTGAGTCAATACTTTAGAATATTCCAAAATAAGTCTACTTGGATGAAAACAAGTTTATTTTTTTATTTGGTAATTTGGGGCATAAATGAATTGTATAAGTTGAATGAAAATACCGTCAAATTGAAGCAATTGACTAGTCATGTCAAATGTGCCTTGACAAAAAGTTTTCCTTTTCCGTAGCATACTAGTCTTAGACCTGAGCTACCCATTGGAAATTTTCACTATTATGATCACACATTTACTCGTTTTCTTCACTTCAATTGGTATGTATGGATCTTTGAAATTCAAATTATATTACACTATCGGTAGAGTACTAGTGGGATATCTAGACACTTGGAAGGATGAATGTGAAGAGGAAAGAAGAAAACAAAAAATCAAATTTACTAGAATGTCGGTTGGTTGGTTGGCATTAGTCCCACACATGGATGGTGTGACCCAAGATTTTGTTTTTGTGTAATGTTTGCTACTTCCTTCACTGACAAGGCAATGGGATTTCTCCAATTTTTGAATTGACAAATATATTTGTGTAGCAAAGAAAAGATTTGAACTCACTTACTTAAAAAGTAGGTGGATTCAAGCTATGGTTGATTTTGTTCCTTAAGTTAACACACACCTAGTATGCAACTTGTGAAGTGTGTGATGGCTCATCCCAGCTAACATCCAGAGCACCCAACCCAGGGGCCAATCACCCAAGCTGGTAATGTGGAGTGGATGAATGCCTAGCAATAGAATCTAACTGATTGTATTAGTATCAAAGTCATCCATAAGAATGTCTTAATTAGGGTGAGTAGAGACTCGTCATACTTGTGGGTAGTTCAACACATTCATTTGTTGAAGTACATTATGAAACCATATGAAAATTTATGATGACATTTTATATATGTCATAAAATTTATATGGTTTCGAAAAGAAAAAACACAACTAAAAAATCAAAATTTAAATGAATATTTTGGAGGGTTTCAATCAATGTTGTTGTGTGAGAATGTTGTTTTTGATAGATTGGTAAGGTCTAGGTACCCCTATCATATACCCCATTTTGGGGTGAAAAATGAGTATGAATCCTTTTCTTTTTTAAGAGAAAAAGAAAAAAAATCCATATATTGAAAAAAAAAAAAACAACTTTTAACGACCAAATTATCCAATGTCAAAAATGCAAGAATCGAATGTTTGATTCATGCTTGACTATAAATATACACAAACACATAGGCTTGGGTTGTCCTTATCTTCTTTTGACATCTCAATTTCATCTCTTATGATTTGCTCAAAGTTCTCCCTTTCTCACCTACATGGATGGGCCAAAGGGGGATCTTCACATAGAAACTTCTATTTGGAGGCTCTTCTAGAGCTTCAATTTATTTTATTTATTTTGGTTTTTTGTGATGGGCCAATCTAAATGACTCATTGCAAACAATTTTTTTTTTTTTTTGAGAAGCACCCCATCTAATTAATAAAACTAACAAAGTTTAGGGAATAAGTTATACTTACCCTAATTGTTTTTACATACATGGATGCCAAAACATTTCTGACTTTGAGTATAGATATTTCTTACATATCTCCAGGGCTATGAATAGGTTATAATTTTATATTTATTGATCCCATGGGTAAGTGCTTCAATAAGTTAGAATAAATATCATACCCTATCCATACCAATGGGTATATCTAGGCAAAAGATATCTGTACCCTTACAACAATGGTTTCAATCAATCACTAGAAGGGAGAAAAAATATAGCAAAATTTGCTAGATTTCTTTAGTTGGTGTTCAGTGCATAGCCATAAATAATGTAGAAAGTTAATTCAAAGATTTGTACTTCATATCTAGTTTGTAGCCAGATTTGACTCAATCTTCCCAGGGAGGATAGCCATTTTTCTCAACATGTTGAAGCTATGGATGATGGCCATTTAGAGCACATGAAAGAACTCCTAGAAAAAAGCACACTGATGTGATGTAGATTTGAGCTGTAGTTGAGCTCTTCATGCTACAGCACACTACTCTGCATCATGTGTGCTAACAATGCCTACAAAATCATGGCAGACAACAATGTCACCCTCAGTCTTCAAACTGCAGATTATGATGAATCACATTTGTTGGGTTATTTGCACAAAATTTGCTTGAGTTTAATATCAAGGACCTGCTGCTTCTTCAGAGGTGGGGCAATTGGCTTATTGCTCTCAACTATGGGTCTTGGCCAAAGCCTTTTTGGATGCATGCTTGCCTGCCTCTATGTGATCCATATCCAGATTCCAGACCTTTTTGTACACAAACTTGCTGTACCAAATCTCTTCCTCCCCAGATTCCATTGGCTGCTAACTTGTCAGCATCAGAACTAGTGGAGTCTGTAACTCACAATACCCATCTCCACTTTCAAGCCCATAATAAATGTGTCTGCTCTTCAAGGAGTCAATTTCCATGGCCCATCATCATCTTTTCCAACTTTCAAAGTTGCATGCAAAGTCAACAAAGTTATATGTAAAGTCACCCTGTCTTTGAGCCCTAGTTTGACCCTGTAATCCCAGGGTTCATCCCCAATTTGAGTGTTTTTAAAGTCGTATAGTCATAAATTGAGCTAACTTGCGTACCCCTTTCATGAAAGTGGGGATCGGTTCAGAAGATAGATTTGCAGGATCTTATTTTGACAAGGCTTGATTTAATGAAGAATATGAGCAGCTTGATTTCAAGGCACATGTTAGGCAAATGCAAAATTGGGGTTGCAAAATCTCGTGCAAGGATCAATGTTTTTTTTTGGAAGAAGTTTTGTTTTTTTTAAGCCAAAGTGGTGATTGTCCTTAAGAAGATGTAGGAAAAAGTGGTGATCGTATTCACGAAGGCTAAGCAAATAAGTAAGTGCACATAGGTGGTATGAAGGTAGGTAAGTAAATAGGTTGATCAATATGGGGTTGTCAGTCGATAGTGAGGGTAAAGAAGAAGGTTAGTAGTAATGTTATGCACGTATATCTTTTATCTGGACATATTCTTTGGGTATCAATAAGATATATTTTTTATATTTTAAATTATTTTCCTAAAATCAATTTGCCCTAATAAAACACATACTCATGAGTATGTAAATTTGAATTTTTTTGATGTATTCAACCCAAGTATTTTCTCACTTATCTATTGTTTCTCAAAATATTCAAAGAACCTGTTTTGATATATATAATTGTGATTCTCAAATGTGTGAAAAAGTCAAAGAACCAGCCAGAGAACCATCTGTTCTTTGTCGGTTCTTTTGTGAAAACCACTGGTTCTTTAAGGTTTTTGAACTAACTAGAACCAGTGGTTGTCTGATTCTGATTTTTTATTTTTTCAAAGAATAAGAATCATTGGTTCTCTGATTTTGGAATATTAAAAAAAAACTGGAATGGCGGTTCTTTAAAATTTCAAAGAACCACCATCACTAGTCTAGACCAGTGTTGGCCGGTTATTGAGTTTTGACCCGGTTATCAACCCAGTAATCAATCTGGTTATTTGATAACCTACGAGGTGGTTATTGATTTTTTGATAATTGGTTAATAACCTGACTGATTAGCATTGAAATTTCAAAATCTAAAAACCTACCCAGAACCTACCTGGATGACCTAGTTATCATCCAGGTAGGTTATCAATCTCAAAACACACTACAATTTTATTATAGAACCAAACACAGAATTTGTAAAAAAAGAATCTTAAATTTTTTTGTAAAAATAATGCTATAATGAGCTAATAACCGGCATGATAACCAAGGGTTATTGACTGATTATTTGAGAATCTACCCTTATGCATAATTGATGGCTATCACCCAAAAATATTGATACCCTAATTGGCACTTAATGGGTTTTGATATTCATATTGATAACCTAACTGGCACCCAAT
>Ga0209208_10003343_pt1 | contig 23019 bp, 29 predicted proteins | sample S1TSphfallax_3_FD_187694 | JGI IMG/M metagenome (GOLD analysis project Ga0209208, IMG submission 187694) | Host-associated microbial communities from peat moss isolated from Minnesota, USA - S1T2_Fd - Sphagnum fallax MG (SPAdes) (version 2) | ecosystem: Host-associated > Plants > Peat moss >...
ACTTTCAAAAGAAAATCGTCAAATTAAGCCAATAAGGTCTACAAAATCAGCACAATGTAGACCAAGTCAGCATATTTATTTATTTATTTATTTATTATTGACCAAGACAGCAATAATTATTTAAATAATACTCATTCACTAAGGCCACTCTTTAAAACAAATTCATGGCACCAATTTGAGCATAACCCATTTTGTCACAAAGTATGAAATGGAGCAACATTAGTCACAATGCATGTGAGAATCTAAAAACACAATATCCTTGCCTTGCTAGTCAAGGCCAACAAACAAGACCTCCCCCAAGTCCAAAATGGATGCGAAAACTACGAATTTGTTAATGATAGGATCTAAAGGTGTGCAACAACACTCGGGCATGAAGATCTCCTCATACTCAAATCATTGAACCAAGAGGCCTCCAAAACTATTCTAGAGAGGTTATATAAGTTTAAAGTGTTGAAAGTCCAAACTTGGCATTATTGATGGAAATTGTGGAGAGGAATGGATTTGGTGGTACCTACTCTCCAACCAAGTTGTGCCATAGTATGTACCCATTTTGTACCCCAAGATCTATTGAGGGTTTTGAGTAGGTGGTTAGCTTATTATAGGAACTTTTGTCAATTGGGAAAATCCACATTGGACTCCCTAGATGACTATAGTGGAAAAATCGCAGTTACATTCGAGTGGGTCTATTATAGTTTTGATTTGTCCAATGTGTACATGGTGACATGAATTTTGGGTTGCTGAAAACCCATTTCAAAAACTTCCAAGGTGCCCAAGATCCAATGCCCATTGCTTGCAAAATGGTAATGGTGCACTTTTGTTCAAAAAAATAAAAAATTAAATTAAATTCAAAAACTAATCAAGAAACAAAGGACCAAGATGAAAATGAAAGTGAAAATTTGCAAACAATAAATTGTTTTCCATACATATGCAACACATATCATTCATACACCTAAATTGGCTCTCACAAGTTGGTCACAAATTTTATGTTGTTGGACAATTGAATGTCCTACATAAATAGGGTGGGAAAAACAACCATATATATTGTAATGTATGTTGCTTTATTGGATTGTTCAATTGCCATTTTACAAGGTAGGACTTCTAGACCCTTGAACCTCTTTTAAGGCATTTACAATTTGAGTTTTTGATGAGCATGATCAAGGTACATAATTGGGCAAACATTTCATCAATCCTATTATGATTTTTAAGGACTCATAAAAAAGGTTAATATAGAATTGGTTATTGATGCAAATATTGTGAAAGCATCATGATGGGTGCTGCAAGAAATATTTGGTTCTAATTGGAACAAAACATTTCATTAATTTTGAGCCATGAAATGTCATTCTCAGATGCATGAGCTAGTGTGGATTAGTCGACATTAGAAGAGGTCAATGCAAGGAAACAAAATTGCAAAACATATTTAGTTTTCCATGTTTAATTTACCTCTTTTGCAATAAACATCACAAAAGTGTGCATGTAAATTGTGCTAAAGTTGATAGCTGGGAATACAAAGTATGATGGAAAACAAAATAAGGCTTGGTAGAGTTTTAATTTTTTTATTAAAAGCCAAAAGAAGATCAGGGAAAGAAAATGCTCCACACCAAACAGACATTCACCATGGAAATAAGATATTTCAGCCTCCTGTATTCCACCTCAACATTCCAGGCAAACCATAGTTTCCAAACATGTCAGTCCTGAGTTTTCATCGCATTTGCAGAAGCAATAAGAAGACTTGGTCATGATGTTTGCCAGCAATTGAGAGATGTAGTCAATGAAAAAGAAGTCAATAATATCCTCATTTAAGCTGTGCAACAAGCTTGCAAGTGTGGAGGCACACTTCAAAATCTAAGATTACCTCCTCATTAACATCCTTGATTGATCAACTGTGTGTCAAAAAGCCCTCGAAACTTTATATACTAGAAGATTACCTCCTCATTAAGTGCAATACTCCAACAATAATTTGCTACTCTCTAAAACAGTTCTTGAAAATTACAGCTAGAGTGTCTTGCATTCAGCATTACCATACTTGATCAGTCATTTGTGTGAAAGAAAAATTCCCTAAGCATTGTTAGTCAAACTCCTCCATTTCAATTCTCAATTGGCTACAACTCATCACCACCATTGTTGTCAATCCCAAACAAAGGCCCACTCATCTCTGATACCAGCAATTGCCCTGCTTTGCCAATGTCATAGACCATAAGCGCTAGTCTGCTTCCCACCCAGCTCCCGATTTGGCCACCCACAAGATAGCCCACTCGACCCATCCTCTTCTCTCCCTGAAAGTCATAATAAGTAATAACCACAACCCAAAAAAAGTCACTGAAGTCTGTATGATCACTAGATGATTTAGTTCAAGAGAACCATTTCCTTTGGGGAGCTTAGGGTGAATGAAGAGGATTTTTTTTTTTTTCAGGGGGATCTGTTTTTTTGTGGCCTATGTTGTAATAGAAACACTTGCCTCCTTACAATTATGTAAGAATTGTTTGCACACAAGTAAAAAAGAAAAAAATAAAGAAAGAAAGAAAGAAAGAAGTACCTCGAAGGCCCCCACCCAAGTTCCACAGAGAGTTCCAGAGGCTCGCATTGAAGCCTCAAGAAAGGAGCCCCCATAATACAGCACCTCAAAAGTGTCCCAAACAGCAGCAAACAAGGGCCCTGAAATTCTCCGAGCTTGGCGTGACTTCTCCTTTCCAGCTGCTTGAGCTAGTTTTTGAGAGTGTCTCTCAGCTTCCTTTCTTGCCATCCCTTGGGCAAGTGCTGACTGCAGAGCGCTGTCATAGGCTTTGTATTTTGCTTGCTCAACTAGTCCTGCCCGAAAACTGTTGGTATACAGTTTAGCTGCTTCTTTTGTCAGACATGTGATCGACCCAACATTTAGGTCAAAACAATCCCACACTGAAAACTTCCCTGTCTTGGAAGCAGATTGGTCCCCTACGTATTGCCGGGCTTGCATTGCTGCACCATAACTTGCACCCAACCAGTACTTCTTCATAAGTCTGCAAGGGCTAAACTGTGGCTGGACAAATACAACCAATTCTTTTGCAGGATCATGCAGAGCTTGCAGCCTCATGACTGCACTGAGCTGCAACAATCAATATCCTTATATTCTACGAGATTGTAGACAAATCTGCATGACAACAATATGAAAATAACTTGACAATGAGTGCAATCATAACCTTATGAGGATCACTCACAATGTGTCAGACCTTCACTGTGTCATGCATAGCAGTGATGAGCTGCAATGGCTATTACCTACTGACTTCATCATTTTCTAACAGTGCACATAGATAAGTATAATAATTTATCAGCCTCAAACTTTGGGCATGCATTTACCATTTTACAAAATCTAATTCCTGCAGTTCTGTTGGATGTCCAGAAGCAACAGGAAGACTCAAACAAAAAGACAGAGAACTAAAAGGAGAGGGGAATCACATAGAGATGCAAAAACAGGAGAGAAAGACAAAAGGAGGGATTTGAATGCTAAAACCCCAAAGGAGAAACCATAGATTTGGTCAAAGTCTGGACAAATTTGAGAAAGCAACCAAGGGTGAAAAACAGAAAAGAAGCTGTGCAGGAAACTGGACAGTGATTGAATGACATCACAACAAAGCATTCCAAAAGGAAAAGAGCAAGTTCATGACTTCATTGCCATTACAAAAACACACAGGCAAAGGGGATTAAGAGAGAAGAGAACCATAAACCCTAAACCCATTCATAAAAGCATAAAAGAAGATAGGGACAGGAAATTGCTCACAGAAAAGATGCAAAACAAGAAAGCCAACACAGAGGAACTTTGCATTCCTCCTTGATGCTTGTGGGATGGCCATCTCCTTCACTCCTGCTTTCTTCTGCAAAACAGCACACAAAGCTCCTCATAACTAGTTGAATCAACAACTCTCCTGATGACAGACATCCTAGTTCTGAACCGTGTCAGAGTTTAATACAAAAAGGAGGGTGGGTCTAGGGTTCAGGGAACTTAGCAAACTAGTAATCTACAGGTTTTGCTACAGGTTTCTGTGAAGGACCATCTCTTTTGTGCAGCTTGGAGTAGAAAGAATGAATGAATTCCCAAGCAGCAAAAATATAGGCAATTTCCAGGGTTGATTGACCACATAAAGCAAAATTGGTGTTTCAAAGAAAGACTAAATCCCCAATTGAGCTCAGGGTGGGGCTTGCTTGCTTGATTGCTTATTCAAGATGTGCAAAGATTGTGCTGTTGCCAAGTAGCATTTTTATCTTCCCACAAGATCAAGAGCAAGTCAAGAATACCATCACCACAAGATGTACAAAATATGCTCCTGACAAGAAGTACTTCTATTTCCAAAAGATCAAGAGCGAGCCAGAATATCTATTTCTGTATCCATAGCAACAACAAGATGAAGACAAAGTCAGAAGGATATTTGTTTCGTAGATTGGCACCTTCTTCTAAGAATGCAAAGAAATAAAACCCAAAACCACAAACAGAGGCAGAGAATTCTGAGAATTCTAAGCTCCAAAATTCCTTGATGAATCTGACAAAAACAAAACTTGATGAATGTTATCTACCCCGCAAAAAAAACAAAAAATGTAGCTGCACCTCTCCTCAAATCATGTAAAGCGAGTCGTGTTCAAATTGAAAATCTGGCGGCAACTTTGCCCACATTCTCTAAAAACCCTAAACCCACATTTCAATCAACCTATTTATCAATTTCCATTCTTGTGTTCATTCATTATTGAGGAAAAGAAAATTGTTTTGGAAAAAGTTTTGGTTTTGCTTGCTAGGGTTGTTCATTTGCTTGAGGTGAGCATAAAGCCAAGCCTTTTGTGGATTGTGGATCGAATCAATCTACCGTTTCGGAGTTGTGAGTTAGAAATTATGATTTTGAAACTTTTTTCTTTTTCTTTTTTTGAGTTGTGAGTTAGAACTTATAATTCTCAAGAATGAGCTTGCATATTTGAAGTTGTGGCGAAGGAGTTATGATTTTTGAAAGTGGGTTTGTATTTTTTATTTGGAGTTGTTTGAGCTAAAAGCTATCATCAAAAGAAGGTTTAAGAAAGTTAAAAATCAAATTGACAATTTGACTTCAAATCATTGAATATTAAATTTAAGTTAATCATGATCATTGTAGATTATGCGATATCACTTTTATTGGTTTTTATTCATTAGATCCAACCCACTTTGCTTCATGTGAAATGAAGAAAAGTTCCATTGAACCAAATGGAGTGCAAAGAGATTTGCAAAATATGCATGTCAAATATGGTTGCATAAGGTGAAGATCCATTGCCAATCAAGGGCCAATCTTCTATGAAAACATGTCAATGGATTTGTTTTTTGTTTGTTGTGATCAACACAACAATGTTGCAATTCGAGGTTTCCTTATGTTAGGCCCAACCTTTTGTATCACCTTCATGTCAATGAAAACTATCTCAAGCAAATAACACGCAAGTAAAACCCTAAAATGCATTCAAGGTTGCCATTGATACCGAGAAATTAGAGTATGGGAATTGTTTCCAAATGATTGTTCTAATGGTGTGGCAATATCCTTTATGATGCAAAATGTAAACCATAAGTAGTAGGTCACCCTTGGCCACTATCTTCCAAGTGTATTTCACTCTTAATGGGTTCAAAAACTCAATTATACCACGAATAGGAAACATTTTTTTATCCTTATCACAACAAATCATTGTTATCTTTGCCAGTCCTTTAAGATTTTACAATTACTTTCAACTTTATTGACAGCTCCAAAAAAATGAAAGAATAAATGACCTACATCTATTCATTATCAAGTTTAATTATGTGCTTGGTTTTCTCATAATTTGATTAAAAATCCCAAATTACATGATTGTTAGAAAATACAAGTGTTCCACAATGGCAACTTACATATATGTCATCAAATGTTGAATCAAAATGAATTCTAAGAGCATCCTTTAAACATAAAAAATAAAAGTTTGACACAAGAACATATTGTTTGCATTGAACTAAAATAAGATGTAAAATCGAAATATTAAAACAAGAATGTGAAAAAATCATATAAACCAATAATTACATGTTATGGTGGATTTAAACACATATATAACTAATTGGATCTTTCACCCACTCGAAATTAATATCATCTAAGCATGGAATGTTTAAAACTTGAAAATTGTCAAAAGATCAAAACCTTTCACCCTATAAACAAAAAAACAAAAGTATGACGAATGAATTCATATTTTCCTTGTCTTTAATAAATGGAAGAAAAATTGCAAATTGTAAGTCTAAGAAACACGAGTTTAACAATGACAAACTTATGGAAAATCAAACAAAAATGTTTACAACTTACATAAAGAAGTTGAAAAATCAATGATTCAACAAAAAGTCCTTAAACTTTGGTTAGTGATGTCAAGTTTGTACAACAATAGGCATGTCAAAAATAGTTTTTTGGCATGCAATGCTCTCAACATAAATGAACATTACCCATTTCATTTGAACAACCTATAATATACTAATCCTACTAGTAAACCAAACTATAATAATGGTTTCCTCATTTGCAATCCCATCTACTTTTATTTCTTGAAAGTTTTTGCCATTTTGGGTTGAAGGTTAGGGCTTTAAAACCTTATATCGATATTAGCACAAGGCATAATCATAATGAAAAAGAAAAGGAAAACATGACAATGGTGATTATCACACAAGAAATCATCTATGGAGAAACCTCTCTCCAATGCATTCAAAATTTGGAATGCATTAACAAGGAAAAAAATATAACATGAACATATCTTTAGCAAAAACATTGCCATGCATATTAGTAAACAAGTACCTAACATGTTATACAAAATTTACAAGACAAAACAAAATTTAAAATGGTAAAAGTTAGATTAAGTTACAATTGACCAAGAAAAATACATGATACAAAAATTGGATATGCACACAAACAACTTCAACAAATGGGACAAATGTGAAGAAAATTTACAAGATTGGATCATATGCATGAACAATTAGCCATAACATATGGATCATTGCCAAAAGTGTTGTCACAACCCCACTTTCATCTTTTTATTAAGTTCAATTATCATTATTGTCATACCTTAAGACCTACTATACAATAGATGCAAAGTACATTACTAGAAGAAATCAAATTCTCAATTATCCATGCCATAATTAGGCAACAATTGTGTAAGTAAAAAGTTTGTTTATGCTCACAAATGGAAGTTTATTTGTGCCCACATATAACTTCAATTTTGCATATTGGAGAAACTTACTATGATGCCCATCAAAAACACCAAATGCAAATATATGATCTATTCCACCAAGTTGAAAAATTAGAAAATGTGTGTCCTCCATTGTTTGTTGCGCACCTTTTGTTGTAAATGATCCCATTGATAAATTGGACAATAGAAAAAGTTATCCATTGATGTAGTTAGGCACTTGGAAATACAAACAACAATTGAGTGCTTATAAGTTCCCAATCCTTCGTAGCTCATGCTTCCAAATTAACCTTTGTCCATTTTTGTTGCAAATTGTAACTCAATATGGCATTTGATGCATTGTTTTACAAATCCATTGGCATTTTTTACTTTTGTTCATGGTTGTTGAAGAAGGTCTTCACAAGAGGATTATGGAATGATTATTGTATCAAAAATTTCAAGAATCTTGTCAAAAAATAAACACATGCTTGCATCACCGACCCAACATTATTAGATCAATGATGCAAGCCTTAATGGCATTCCAAATTCAAGGCCTACAAACATTGGATGCAATCCTTGTGATGTTATTATTAATAATAATTATTGTTATGAATAACACATTTTTAAAAACTAGGACCAAATGGTGTGCTAAAGCAATGTTTAACGCCCATTGAAACTTCTAAAATCTTGGAAGAATTCCATGGAGGGCTAGTTCGAGGTCATTATGGTAACAATACAACATTGAATTTTTTTATGTCAAATTGTTATTGGTGGTTGACTATTCACAAAGATGCTGTTGATTTGTGCCAAAGGCATTTGTCAACGATTAAAACCTATGTGGCGAAGTGGCAAGGGGTCACTCAAACCAATTATGACATTTGAACCCTTTATGAAATGGGGTTTAGATTTTATAAGACATATCAAACCCATAGCTTAAAATATTGGTAACCAATATATCATTGTAGACATTGACTACACCATTAAGTGGGTAGAGGCTAAGGCTTTTAGAGACAACACAATAAAAACACAACTAAATTCATTTATGAAAAAATTATAACTAGGTTTCGATGTCCCACCCACTTTGTTAGTGATCAAGGAAGTAATTTCATTAATAAAACCATTGAAGTATGTGGAGGAATTTATGATCGTGAATTTGGTTTCCAAAGGCACAACCACAAGTTAACCACCTACTATCCAAAAGGAAATGGATAGGCTGAATGGACTATTAAAACCTTGGGAATTTTTTTGCTTAAATTAGTTAATGTTAATCATATCGACTAAGAGGTTATGTTTTTCACAACACTATGGGCATATCAAACATCATATAAAGTTACTATAGAATTTATGTCATTTGAATTGGTTTATGGCACTCAACTTGTTATGCCAATTAAATTTATGGTCCCCACCAAAATGATCAGGGATATACCAATAGAAGATCTTGATCAGCCATCCATGTAAGATTGGAAGATCTAATTTGATTGGAGGAAGAGCATTAGTGTGTTGCTGAAAATATTAATCATATAATGTTATTAAGAAGGAAAATTGGGATGACAAAGGGAAATTCAAAGGTATTTGTGGTGATTTAGTATATTTGTGGATGCCTAAAACAACAAAAATCAAAGGAGGTAAATTTAAGTTACCTTGGAAGGGTATTTATAAAGTATATAAATCATTTAATAAAATAATATTGTTGAAGTAACTACTATGGGTGATGATGAAGTAGAGAGAGAAAATATCAACAAATTAAAAAAATATCATTCCAAAATTGTGGTGGTTAATGTTATAGTGGCCAATGCCTATGTTGAAAGATATCCTAATATGTACCATCAAAACAAATCTCTAATTACTAAACCTACAAATTCATTTAGGTTGGTGCCCAAACCAAAAAAATACATGGACAGATTCATACATAAAATCATATATGATGAGTATTTTTGGGTAGAGGAAGAGAAGTCAATAAGTAACGAGGGAAAAACAATAAATAGTCATTACAAAACACAACTTTAAAAAAAGAAGTTATTATACCCTACCAATTATGCCTTAAGAGACATAGGATATAAGAAAAAATATTACAACCACAAAAGCTAGACCTCATAAGGAAAAACATAGAGGCTATTACTAGGATGTTGAAGACACCATTAAATGAACTATGATCAATATGGCCTTTGGAAATTTTATTGAATTTTGAGGAGTTAATAAAGTTGAAAAAAATTAAGCATCGTTAGTACTTGTGGAAGAAGTGTCTTGGAGGAGATAATGTGCATGTGAATGAATGGAACATTTGAGCTAGGGAAATTTCTGCATGGAAAAATCAAAACAAAATTGAAAGCCTCGTAGAACCATCTACGACTTGGTTCAAACCCACTACATACGAGTTCAGTGCTAAAGTAGTATTTGAAGAGTATGCAAGAGGATGAGTTGTATCTAGTTCTATAGGATCAAGCAGGCAAGGAGTTGTTTGTAAGCAAAGAAATAATGTAGAAGGTAGTGGAGAGGAGACAAGTGATAGTGAAGATAATAGTTATGAAACAACAATACTTCTGAAGGCCAAAAGTAAATGAGCATTCAATTTTTGCTTAAGAGAAAAGAAACAAAGGAATAAAAGACATTGTGAAGAAGTCAACTTACCACTAGAAAACTTCTAGGAGATCTTTAAGCAACAATGCGAAAAAAAAGGTTCCTATATGTGACGAAACCCAATTACAAATATGGGAGTACTTTAAAAGAAAACAACATTAGAGGTTGGTTCTTAACACTCCAAGGAAGAAATATAGTTTTGAATTTGCAATATTATAATTAGGGTTTGACTATTTCTTTGTAGGGATATATAAAAAATTGTTGAAACCACGTTACCAATGTTACATTGTTGTTTTCTTGAACCGAAAGTTTGATTTGTACAAGGAGCAAGTACTTAAGGTTGATGATATGGAACATGAAGCTGAAGTTGGCATGACTTTTTAAGTATTAAATGATGAAGGATCAAACCGGTAAGAAAGCTACCAACTATGGTTGAATTAGGGAAGGTTGTTTTCCTGGGACACATTCATGTTAGTATTTGGGCCTTAAACATTCAAGAAGGAGCATGGGCTAAGAAGGTAGGTCTTACATCATCGAAGAAACTTGATTGGACTTGCATCAATGAACCTCTGGCAAAAAAGTTGTTTTGTAGTTTCAACTATGATGACCAATATGTTAAGTTACAAGGACAACAAATGCACATAAGTGAAGAGGGCATAGCGAAAGTATTCAAATTACCTTGCGAAGGACTAATGGCAGGAACACAATAAGGGTACAATGGTGTTGTTGCCACCTATTTTGTAAGTATGTAACAAAAACATTATGTTATGCCCTAATACACGTGAAGGCAAAAGTTGGGAGATTACAAGCATTAACAAAAATCTTGATGTTTCATTAAGGCAACATGTTCATCCTTAGTTCCTCAATTTTTATGATGTTAGGTACCAAAAAGGAACTAGTAAATTGGGTAACATTGTTTTATCAAAAGTTGCCAAATGAATTGGTAGCAATTTAACACAAGGTTTGAAAGTTGACTAACACCTTAGTTGGACCCACTTTGACCATTATAGGATATTACTACCATGAGTTGTTTGTAAGGGAATAAAAGAATGCTATAGAAGAGAAAAATAAACTTTAAAAGCGGAAGGAAAAGATCATCGTGGATGTTAATGCCATTATGCTGGAGAACATGGAAAAAAACAGGAGCATCATTAGTAACCCCAAGCAAAGTGTCACAAAAGTATCATTACCTCAAGAGGGGGATGTCGATAAGTTTGTTGCAATTGCCAATAAGCCTATTGCAACATCCAATGTTGTGAACAAGGTTATAAAAGTAGTTGTTGGAGAAGATCAAAGTTTGGGCAATGTTGACGTAAAGTAGACTTTTGAAGTAAAGATGTTACATGAAGAAGTGGTTGAAGTCAAATGGTGGAGGAGAGACTTAAAATGTTGGAAGAAAATGTGGTGATGGTAATTAATCAGCAAAGACAATGGGTACAACAACAAAAAGAACCATTCTGGCCATCAATTGCTAAAGAAAATTTTGCAATAATAGACAAAAGAAGGAATTCATGAATAATAACCACCAAAAATTGTGCAATAGATTGATAAAGGGAATCTGCAACCACCATGAGAAGTTACACAACAAGGTGAGTAAAAGCTATTACCACGACAAGTAGAGGAAAACCAATTCCATCATGGTTCAAGAGGGAATGGTGTTGTCATATTGAACTGAACAAAACAATTAGGAGAGATGAATAGCACTAATGTTGATGAGGAAGTAAGTTTTATGATTGATCAACTCAAGGAAATAGCTTTGAATTTGAAAATAATAATTGTGTTATGACATCACAAATTGCAAAGGTACAAAAGGAAACATATGTTTTAGTGATTGGAGGACATAAAAAGTTAATTGTTGAACCAAATACAGAAGCAAAAGTTGGAGTAACATCAGAAGCATATGGAAAAAAAGGTATTGGAATTCATAATTCATAGTGAATCTCTACCAAGGAGAGACAACAATCTAGAACAAAAATGTATGAATTGGTTGGATGCAAATTTGAGACAAATAGAATCAATTGGAGTAGAAATAAAATAAAAGTTGGAGGAAACAACTAAGAGTCTAGAGTAATAAATGAAAAAAAATTGGAATTACACAATGTGATTTCTAAAATAGATAGTTAAGGAGAGGAATAATGAAATATCATTTGTACAGACAAGAAAATTATAAAAGGGTAAGAACTCTTACTCAAGGCAAATATAAAGATAAAACAATAGAGTTTGGAGATTCAATCCTTCAAAGCGGATGTATGGAGTATGTATGAAAGACTAAAGGAAATGGAAAGGACAATGTAAGAATATGAAAGTGTGTTAGCTTATGAGAAAGAGGTAGTTGAATGAGCTTGACAAACTCATTACCAAGACTAAAAGTTGTTCATGGCAAAAACAACTAAACTTCAAAACGAGTTACAAATGACTCAAATTGAAGTGCAAAATTTTCACCTATAAATCAACACAAATTGGGAGGCTACAATTGTGGCAAACCAAACTAAGGTAAAATTATATGATGAATTGATAGAAGAAGGTCTTATTGAATTAGGAGAACCTCTGGAAAGGGTTGAAGTTGAATTCAAGAGGTGGCATTTTGAGCAAGTGAAAAATTATGTCAGTGTTTTGGATGTGGCATATCAATGAAGAGACTAAAGACGATGTTGGCATAGAGGGAGAAGATAGGCAAGTTGAAGAGGAAGGTAAATTGACTAAAATAATCAAAAAGGGGAAAAGGATTATTACAAATGCATACATAGTGGATATATCTAATGAAAATGAGATTACTTCACTATCATAGCTCTACTCTTAGAGTGCAATCAAGGAAGAACCTGATAATGTAAAAATAGGTATAAACCATGTGAGAGCATTTGAAGAACAAACTAAGGGATTTCAAAGGTCAGAAGTTTGTACATGAGGAAAGGGGGTGGAGATTGGAGTGATGAAACTTATTTTTGGAACTATGCCACCACATGTAGAACATCATACGTTAAAGAGAGAGTAGGTATTAGACCTTATATGAGGAATGATCTACTCCACATGATGTTAGAAATGGAATACATCATGCCAACGATTCCTACCCTTGAAATGTACTATTTGGTGCATTGTTTCCAAATTTGTCGATGGGTAGGAATAACACCACCTATGTTGGGAGCACACATTACAGAAGACTAGTTTCTTGTTATGTGGGAAACAAATGATTTGGATTAAAGAGAGTATATGGCATATAACATTGTGTGTTGCTATATCTAGTACCACCAACCTAAAGGATACGGTACCTTGGAATTTGAGGTAGGGTGTTTAAGACTATGTTTTACTTCATTATTATAAACTAGTGATTGCATATGAAAACTATTATCATTGTCATCAAACCTCTACATCTAGCAAGCCCACTTTTGCTATGACTCAAATAAAGATTGTACTAGACCATGTTAGAAATAGAGCAAAGGACTAACCTGAGAAGTGAGAGCAAATCATGAGTAATTATTAGGAGTTAATTTATCTCATTGATGTCAAAGATCGCTCCATGGTTGCTATCATCTAGAGAATTGTCGAGAACGAATTGACTAAATACTCTATTTGAAAAACACACTTGGGAATCGACAAATTATCTTTACGAATAGTTATTTGAAGAACGCAACACTTGGTGGAGAAGTTGTCCAAATGACCGTGTGTTGGTAAGATCATTCATTATTAATAATGTTTGTTACACCTTGTGAATATTGAATAAACTAGCAAGTACCTACAAAAACAACAAATTACATATACCAAGGAAGGAGTTAAATTTTCAAACCATGAAATTGACAACTTCTTGACTCTAGTGCAGTTGGTACTTTATGCCAAATTGGGATGTCCTAGGAATTGATAATATGTAGTGAAATAGGTAGATTGTTGCAAAATGTTAAATTCATGTAGTTGTGTGGGGACATTATAACATTAAGAGGGGGATAATGTAAGGAAAATACTTAAGCATGTTGGTAGAAGAATAATATTGATGTGCTCCCGAGCTCCTTGATAGACTCAAATGTGAGTTTAAAGTGAAAACATTGAAAAAACAAAGAGTTGGGCAAGCTCCTTGGCTCGTAACACTTTGGGGGTAGAGGGGCATGTTGGAGCTCCAGGATGGGATTAGGAAGAATGACAAGCACTTAATCACTTACACGAACCTGCACAAAACCAAACAACAAGTTGGTTAGTGCATAATTGGAGTAATTTTGGTGCTAAAACAAACAACGGGCAACCTCGAACTCACAAAATTCACCACGGCCTGGACTTGAAGGAAGTCACCACCTTCCCCCTTACAGTATACTCTATACCTCTCCACAAGGCCCACATCTAAATGAAATTTTGTCCTGAGACCCACAAATGGGAGTCCCGAAATTTCCGAAGTTGGGACTTCTGTAACTTTAAGGCCCCATAACTTTGCGTGCAGACCTCTGATTGAGATGAGGTCTAAAGCAAAGTTGTAGCCTTTTCTAGAGCTTTCCACAGTATGTTGCACACCATCTATGTGCAAGGAAATCGAGTCGATTCCTAACTTTTAGTGGTCGGGAGTCAAACTACCAATTTTATTCCTAGCCTTTCTTTTGACCATAACTTGTGTTCAAAGTGTCCAAATGGGTCATGCGAGCTCATTTAAGATATCTACGTTTCAAAATCTTCCAATGATATAAATAATTCTTTAATCCAATGGGTTTTGACCCTTACAATTGCTCCCTAAAAAATTGGGAGCCCATCGGGAGTCCAACTCCCAAAGTGGGAGTTCACTTGGGAGTGTGAGGGTTCATTCCCTCACACTTTTTTGCACTCCTAAGAGCATGAAATGTGACTCCCGGTTTTCCTTCTTGGCTCGTGCCTTCGTAAGCCCTTACTTTGGTCACGAACCCAATGTTAAGGTTGTGACAAATACTAGACACAATCCTAACAAATATTTTTTGTATTATCAAAATGTAGTAGGTCAATAGGTCCATATAAGTTGAACTTATTGTGTTGATATGATAGATAGATTGTTATAACTGCATAATGACATGACATAAAATGGTTATAACTACGTTTTATAACTACTAGGGGGCATTTCAAATTTGAAGTAAGTTTGTCATAGGAAACTTTGTGGGCGTTTATTTTTTGAATAAAAATATTGAGGCTTGTATGGAAATGAGAAGATTACTCTGTGAATGGAATGTGGGGACATTTTTCTAACGAAGCTTGAACATTTATTTTAATTCTAGTATATTGATTTTGATTTCTTATTAATTACATAATGTACTAAGTTATAGTTTTGAAATTCTCCTACAATGTAGTTGTCATAATTAATATTTTTATTTGGTATTTATATTAATGGAGTAGGATAAGAATCCAGAACGATGCATAAATGTATCAGTAATAGTCATGAAATCTAGACATTGGCATTAAACATGAATGATGTATTTTCAATAGACTCATATCCTCGAGTTAGGTTTTGGAAGATTACATTAATATAGGGGGTATTATATTTGAAATTAATTGCATGTTGAGGGGTATGGAATTTGTCCCCTCCCCCACCATTCACAATTGTTGTGAAGATCATCCTTTTTTTTTTCTTTACCTTCACTTTTGAAAAATGAAAAAATATTATAATCTCTTTACATAAACAAAGGGGTTGAATTAGCAATGGATGGATGGATATCATTGCTTTTAAATATCAATTCAAATAATTAAAAGGTTACAAGGGAATTTTGTGACAACAACTTCAACAATTATTTTTGCATTAGGTGTTGCAATAACAACTACAACAAAAGTTACACAAAAAAGCCACACAAACTCCTCAAAAAAAACTCTTTGATGTGTTTCTTTATTGTGACTATTTTGTGGTGCAATTCATTGAACCAAACCTTTAGTGGCATTGTCAATCTTCTTTCCATGATTTGTTGAATTCACTTAGAATAAGTTTAGCTTTAAGAGTCACTATGATGAATTTCATACATATTTATATTTTCATTATAAACATATATATAAAGTATATTTTTAATATTTTATCTTGATAATTTTAGATTAGACAAATTCCTACCCAACGAAATAATAATAAAAATTATATTTAAAAAAATTATCTGTCATGTAGCTTTGATAAATGGAAGATATTGTAATAGGGAAAAAAAATAGTAGACTTGATGAAATATTCATTATGAGAATGTTCAACAAATCATGAAAAGAAATTAATAATAACACAATTGAATGGTCAACATTTTGCTGAGCAAATAAATAATGCCAAAAATACAAATGAACAAAATAACAAATAGTGAAATTTGCACAATTTTATCTTTTGAAAAAAAAATCTAATAAACATTCAAAATTAAACCTAACATATTATTTTTAAAACAAAATTGATTACAATAAAACTATTCTCTTGACAAAATCATTTAATAATTGTCACTAGTTGTGTCAAGTAATGCGAAGCCCAAGTATGTAGTGAGATGCGAACCACATGGAACATTGAATTTAAATTTAAATGTAGAAAAATTGAAAAAAATTACATGTTACATGCAAAACTATTTTATTTATAAAAAAATTATACATCAAAAGTATCACACCTAAAATCAACACTTATATATTTACAAATACCAATAATACAAAAACACCAATTACCATGTTCCCATGTGAGAACGCACATATCAAGAGAATGTATGTTCTCCATGTGGGAATGTGATGTTGCTGAATGAAAGGCATGTTCCCTTATGGAGAATGCATGCCAGTTCCCCATACGGGAGCGTGAAATGGGTGATCCATTATGGGAACGTGCATGCCCCCCCCATATTCTAGGGTTAGGGTTAGGGTTAGTGGCTGACAAGAGCGTGTAGGCCAGGTCAGACTGCGGACGAACCAGAGCATCATCCACGTGCAAACCCTGAAGAAAATCTGAAGAAAAAAATCCAAGAATCAAAACGCTCTTTGATGCAGAAAGGAATAGAATTAGAAGGAAGAGCTCGGAAAAAGATTTGTGTTGTGTTGGTATCCGCCTTTGCAATTGCGGGAGGGGAGGGATTTGAGTGATTGGACTGAGCTTTGTGACTGTTGTTGTCGTTGATTCGCAAGTCTCTGTGCGTTGTGAATAGCAGCCATGGTGCGGAAGAAGGAGGAGGCTGCCGCTGCTGCTGGTGGAGGAGGAACGGCAAAGGCCAAGAGTAAAGACTCTGCCAAGTCCGGGAAAGATGCTCCCAAGAAGGAACGCCTTTCTGTGTCCGCGTTCCTGTCCAATATCGACAAGCCGAAGCCTGCCGTTGCTCCCAAGCCGAAAGCCAAAGCTGCCCCTGCGGCAAGCGCTTACACTTCCGGTCTAGACCTGCCTCCTTCCGATGACGAGGACGAGGTATACCTTCCTGTTTTGTTGTTGTTTTCTGATCGTAAACATAATTCTGTCGTTCTTGTGTTCGATTCCTTCTCTTCTTTTGTTCTCTGGTTTATTCGAGCCTGCTCAGTTTGAAACTCTAATCAATCCAGGTGCTAGATATGGTCTGACGAGGACTCTGGAGCTAATGGACACGGGAACATCATCTTTCAAGGGTTTTAGAGCCTGTCTTTGCAAACCCTAGATCCTTAGGAGGATTGTCAAGAGTGCTAAGGAGCATTATTTTGCTGTGCAGTGGTGCTGTGGTTGTTTGGTTGACCTGTTCTGGAAATTTAACAGCCCTGAAGAAGATCTGTTCTGTGCAAATGTCATCTCCACTTGGCGTAATGGATTTTTCCCCCTACTTTGAGCTGGTTGCCAGAGAAGTAGATTAGCAATCGTTGTAATTGTGGTGCTGAAACTCCCCTTGACCATAGAATTGGTCTCATTTGGCTGATGTGAAAATTATCTTTTCAGGATGGGCTGGACAGTGATGAGGAAGCTGCCTTGGCAGCAAGGCGTGGGCAAGGACGAGCACTTGACTTGTCAGTGTCAGAGAGGGAAGTCAAGAAACGAGAGAAGAAGGAAATGATTTCTGCTCATTTAGCAGAGGCTGCCAAACAAGAGGCACTAAAAGATGACAAGAATGCATTCTCTGTTGTGATTGGGGCAAAAACCTCAACTCTTGAAGGTAGCTCATGTTTGTCCATCTCTCAGGCCCTAAACAAGAATTTACATCTTTTTTCTTGATCACCATTTTTCAGCTCTTTATTTGAGAATGTTGTGTGCAGTAAGTGCTTACGAGAATGAGAGAGCTCAGACTTTGAAGTGGTCATGTAGGGTTATTATCCTGACAATCCTGTTTTCTTTACTGAAGGTGAGGATGGCACAGATGCTAATGCAAAGGATATCAAGATTGACAGTTTCTCAGTGTCTGCTCGTGGCAAGGAGCTGCTGAAGAACACTCCTCTCACCATTGTTCATGGTCGACGGTATGGGTTAGTAGGACCAAATGGCAAAGGCAAGTCAACCTTGCTTAAACTGCTTGCTTGGCGCCAGATTCCTGTTCCAAGGAACATTGATGTTTTGTTAGTTGAACAAGAAGTAGTGGGGGATGAACGAACAGCACTTGAGGCAGTTGTTTCTGCTGATGAGGAGTTGATGAGTTTGAGATCCGAGGCTGCTCGTTTGCAAGAGCTTACCTTAAAAGATGAGGATGAGCTGGAAAAAGATGATGATGCTGCCAATGCTGGAGATCAACTGACAGCTGTCTATGAAAGGTTGCAAGCAATTGGAGCAGATGCTGCTGAAGCCCGGGGATCCAAGATCTTGGCAGGATTGGGTTTTTCAAAGGATATGCAGGTCAGCTTTCTTTTCTTTTTTTGTGTTTGCTATCCAGTCAGTTGGCCTCTTTTGGCAGACTTTGTGAAGGCAGGCAAATTTCCTCAAGTATAATTTTCTGTGACCACTTTCAGGGGCTAGCATTCAGGTTTTCTCTTGCCTGTTTCTGAGGATAAACGTGAATGCAGGGTCGGACAACCAAATCTTTCAGTGGGGGCTGGCGAATGCGAATTTCATTGGCACGAGCTCTCTTTGTGCAACCAACGCTGTTGCTGCTGGATGAGCCCACTAATCACTTGGACTTAAGAGCAGTGATCTGGTTGGAGGAGTATCTGACACGATGGAAGAAGACCTTGATTGTTGTTTCCCATGACCGTGAGTTTTTGAATTCAGTTTCTACTGACATCATCCACTTGCATGATGAGAAGCTACACTTCTATAAAGGCAACTTTGGAGCGTTTGAGGAGATGTATGAGCAGAAACGCAGGTAAGAGATTTATCTCAACTTTTCTCCCAAGTTCATTGGATTACATGGGTATCTCACCCTGTTAGCATGCAGTCAGGGTCCTGTTACATTCGTCTTTATGCTCATTATGCTACCTTATAAGGCTATCTCTTTGGTTGGCAGCTTATAGTGTTTCATCTGGCTTGAACATTTGGCAGTAAGTGACTAGGTTTACTTGTATGTCAACATTTATATGCTGTTGATCAGAAGGGCCTGTTAGTTTTGTGTTATTGTTTGCAAAAGGATACTGATGTGCTGTATGCCAACCATGAAAGGGTTTGGAAAGGAATGTGGATGAGTTTTGAAGATCTGATGGTCTTCTGGTAAATAGACTAGCAAGGTCAAGCTTTATAGACCACAGAACAACCCCCCCTGGATCTGCCCGAATTTTTTGGGATGTCAAAATTCCTGGTGCTGTATTTTGGGTATTTGGCACTATCATGGTCCATAGACTTTGAACCCAACTCAAGGTTAACCCTCTCATCCGAATTGATTGTTTTAGGGAAAACAACAAAAAGTTTGAAGTCTTTGAGAAGCAGTTGAAGGCAGCCAAGCGCAGTGGGAGCAAGGCCCAGCAAGATAAGGTTAAGGATCGTGCTAAGTTTGCTGCTGGAAAGGATGCAAAGTCCAAGGGCAAATCAAAAGCAGTTGAAGAGGATGACAATGTTCCTGATGCTCCACGGAAGTGGCGAGACTACATGGTTGAGTTCCATTTTCCAGAGCCCACAGAGCTCACCCCTCCTCTCTTGCAGCTAATCGATGTTGGGTTCAGCTACCCTGGCCGCGCAGATTTTGGTCTGAAGGGCATTGATGTTGGAGTTGACATGGGTACCAGGGTTGCAATTGTCGGTCCCAATGGAGCTGGAAAATCAACATTGTTGAACCTACTAGCTGGAGACTTGAAACCCACTGAGGGACGATCACATCAGAGCCAGAAACTAAGGGTGGGTCGATATTCTCAACATTTTGTGGACTTGCTGACAATGGATGAAACTCCAGTCCAGTATCTTTTGCGTTTGCACCCTGATCAAGAAGGTCCTAGCAAGCAAGAAGCAGTTCGTGCCAAGCTTGGGAAATTTGGTTTGCCCAGCCATAACCACTTGACCCCAATTGTAAAGCTCTCAGGTGGCCAAAAAGCTCGGGTGGTTTTCACATCTATCAATATGTCCCGGCCTCACATTTTGCTGCTTGATGAGCCTACAAATCACCTTGACATGCAAAGTATTGATGCCTTGGCTGATGCATTGGATGAATTCACTGGAGGGGTTGTATTGGTGAGTCATGATGCTCGCTTGATTTCACGCGTATGTGAAGATGAGGAGAGGAGTGAGATCTGGGTGGTGGAGGATGGCACAGTTAGAAAATACCCTGGGAGCTTTGATGAATACAAGACTGAGCTGATCAAGGAGATTGTAGCTGAGGTTGACGAATAGAGTGGGGAATCTTGCCATTTGGCAAAGATCCAGGGTTTCAATATATGATTATTTGCCCAACCACTTGACTTTCTGTAGTTTTCATTTTCCAACATCAATTGAGCAGCCATCTTTATAAAATATAGATATGGCAACATCCTGATTCATCACATGTGGGTTGATGCACTGCACTGTATCATAATAACCAAGTCTGGCAGAGCTTTGTTGATGTTAAGTAGTAACTTCCTGACATATGGTCAATCAGGTTTGCTGACATAGGGTATAGTGCTATATCAAGTGACTGATAATTGAAGAGGAGTAAACTTGTGATTAGGTATGGGAAATCATCCCACTCAGATGAGGGTCCTAGAACTCTGATGATTAATGTATGTGCAGTGGGAAACTCCCACATGAAGGATGGTCCCCATCTTGCTGCCTGTTTGCTCCATCATGCACTGGGCATGCAGATCTTGTGAGGAATCAAGGAACAGGGGTGAAAGACATTTGGTGTGTAGGCACTGGGTCCACTAGTGCACAGACAGAGGTTTTTCCAAAACAAGGGGAATAATCGGTTCATCTTGGAGTCCCCTTCTTTTGTTGTGCTCCTCAAGACTATTGTGTAGAATGTGGATTCTATATTACATCACTTGTCTTTGTCCCAAGGGGTGGATGTCAGGCAACTTTTTTGTCCTGCAATTGATTTTTCAGGATACACACTTATCTACATCCACTGCTAGGAGCTAATGAATTTCACTGCAGGGAGCTGATGAAGTTCACTGCGGGGAGCTTATGAAGTTGAATGGCACTCATGGCAGCTCAACCCTGCTATTTATAATGGAGGTGATGGTCTGATACTTTATGACTGAAACTACTCAACTTATGGCCACTTATTCTTCTAGTGTCAACTTTGTTTTGCTGAAGCTAACTGAAGGATTACCTTCACGGTGTTGGTTTTGGACTGGTCTCTGCAATCTCATAAATAGTTGTCCAGAACCATTATAGTGTTAATATGTAGCAGACTAGGTGTAAGATTGGCAAAAATCCCATAGAAACAACAGCTTGTTTTTTTTGGTTTTACTGATACTTTTACTGTTGTTGTAAGGGTTGTCATTTCTTTGATAGCTTGTGCCCAGACTCGAAGATTTTAGTGTAGGGCAACCCAGGGCATAATTAACTCTGGCATGAATGTGTTTTTTGTAAACCTTATATTTTGAACATTGCTTTGATTGCCTGCATCCATCAAGACTTGAAGTATTTGTTGGTGTAATGAATGGAATTCCAATCATGCCGTTGGTCATTTGTTTCTTTGTTTCACTACTTAATAACTAATATCAATTAACTATGCAATTGAATGGCCACCCACTAGGTGAACCCATGGTGTGATTCTCCAGGCGGAATCAGCTGCTAGAGGAACCCTGCTGGTCAGGGAGTTTACCCGATTTTTATCACCAGGGAATCTGCTATTTACACAGGGGAATGGGCTCTTGGTAGCTGATTCCGCCATGAAAGTGGTCACCAGGCAAGTCTGATGGCTAATGTTGCCAGGCTCACAGCCATCAAGCTTATAGTGTCAGGCTTCTCTGGTGACTGATTGCCAGGCAGAATTGGTCACCAAGGGCTCATTCTCTAGTACTTAAGATGCCTTTCTAGATTACACTACACCACTGATTTAATGAACCTACAATGAGATTTTCCATTTTCCATTTAGTGTTTGATAGTTTCAGAAGTGTCTTTACTATCAAGTGACAAAAGTTTAACATGGTCCTTTGAATGTGTAGTTGTTCAAATAGAGCTGGTACTCATAAGTAGCTTATATTTAGTTAATCCACGAGTCCAACGAAGTACTAATCAGAAGTAGCATGATTGAGAGCCTTCTCCTTACACCATAGGTTTTGCTCCTTGTTGAAGGTGTGATCTATGAATTTATGGCATTTGTTATCTTTGGAGGGTCACCCATCCAAAGTTTGGTCTCTAGCCAACTTCTCAAATAGTCTCATTCCTCTTGCAATCATGTGATACAAATCCCAGAACTCATTTTTGCAACACTCATTTGGAGACTAGGTTTAAATGAATCCAGTTCCATGAGAAACACGCAACAAAAAAACAAATGAAAATATCTTTGGGTGCTACTGCTGATTGATGCAGCATGAGAAGGTATATCTCTGATCGAGATGCCCCATTCTTGTACAATGAATCTTACCTGAACTCTTGAATTGCCTTGAGCAGCAGTAACCTGCCCTGGATCTCCTTTGAATCCAGAGCTTGCAGAGATTTTGTCTTGGTGAAGGACAATCATAATTCCTGGAAACTATTCTTTCCAGTCTGCAAATTTACTTCTCTGTCATCAGTTTGAATCTGAGGCAAAAAGAAGCTAGAAAGGAGTCTGTCATCCAAGCCTCTTTGGAAAACCTTTAGGAGGAGGCACACTGCTGCTCAAACCAAATGAATCATAATAAATCGGTGATAGCATGGAAATTCATTGCCATTTTATTTTTTTTGGTCTTGCTGTTATCTTTCCAAGACAAATAATCTGCTCAAGAAAATGTAATGGGTATGTGAATGCAACGTATTTGATGTACATATATCTCAGGGCAAACAATTGGACCCATGTGAATGTGTAGAAGAAGCTTTGCAATGTCCGTCTCTTTCTCCAAGCGCCAAAGAAGTTGGGTAGCTGATATGCAGCATACCTTCAT
>Ga0209208_10003344_pt1 | contig 23018 bp, 14 predicted proteins | sample S1TSphfallax_3_FD_187694 | JGI IMG/M metagenome (GOLD analysis project Ga0209208, IMG submission 187694) | Host-associated microbial communities from peat moss isolated from Minnesota, USA - S1T2_Fd - Sphagnum fallax MG (SPAdes) (version 2) | ecosystem: Host-associated > Plants > Peat moss >...
CGTGCCCGTCGAAGCAGCTGCGGGCCATTGCGAAGTCGTGGTCTTCGCTCAGGACAGCGATTCATCGTTGTCGCGCCTTGCGCTCGGGCGAATCGAACTGTTGATTGAGGTGTGGTCGCGCCGTACGGAGTTACTGCGCTCGCGTCCCGGGATCCGCTACGTGCTCCCTTTTGAGAATCGCGGGGCGGAAATCGGCGTGACCTTGCATCATCCGCACGGCCAAATTTACGCCTACCCATTTGTTCCCCCGGTGCCTTTGCGCATGCAAGCGCAAGAGCAGCAGTACTTCGGCACTCACGGTAGAACGCTATTGGAGGCGTTGATCGAGGCGGAGATCAATGCGGCAAAACGCATCATCTATTTAGGAGAGCATGCCGTGGCGTTCGTCCCGGCCTGCGCGCGTTATCCATACGAGGTTTGGATCGCGCCGCGGCGCGCAGTACCGGACTTTACGCATCTGTCGTCACCGCAAAGAGCCGATTTGGCGCGCGCGATCAAGATCACAGTCATGAAGTATGACGGCCTCTGGAACACACCGATGCCGTATATCATGGCGTGGTATCAGGCGCCGTTCGATGGCACGGAGCCGGGCGCCTACCATTTGCACGCCGAGTGTTACCCCGCCTACCGGATGAAGGGTCGTTTGAAGTACCTCGCGGGGACGGAGGTCGCCGCGGGGATGTTTGTCAACGACACATTCCCCGAGGAGAAGGCGCAAGAACTCCAAGCGGTTTCAGTCCCGGATCTCGAGCAATGAGCCGGTTCGAGGAGATCTTCGGCTATCCGCCGGAGGCGACCGGGCAGGCCCCCGGCAGGGTCAATATGCTTGGCGAGCACACCGACTATAACGACGGATTCGTACTGCCGACAATCACGCCCCAAAGCACACGGGTGTTCCTCGCCCTGAGCCGCGACGGTGTCGACCGGGTTGTGTCCGCGCAACTTGGATCGGGCGACTCGGTCGATTTCCAGCGTTACGTCCGCGGCTGCCTGACCATTCTGCGAGAATCCGGCTATCCAGTGGGCGCCGTGTCCGTCTACATCGACTCGGAAGTCCCCATCGGCGTGGGACTATCGAGCAGCGCCGCACTCCAAGTGGCGACCTGTCGCGCGCTGCGGACCCGCTTTGAGCTTGGCATCGATGACGTCTCTATCGCCCGGCTCGCTCAACGGGCCGAGTTCGAGCACGCGGGCGTCAAGTGCGGCATCATGGACCAAATGGCGGCGAGCGTGGGGGTTGCCGGCCAGATGTTGCTACTCGACACGCGCACCTTGGAAAGGTCGCTCCTGCCCCTTCCAGACGGTGCAGATATCTGCGTCCTCGATAGCGGCACGCGACGCACGCTGGCAACCAGTGCATTCAATCAACGACGCGACGAATGCGAACGGGCTGCGCGACTACTCGGCGTTCAGTCATTGCGGGAAGTCAGCGATCTTTCTCATGTTGCCCGGCTGCCGCCACCGCTCGACCGTCGCGCGCGGCATGTCGTCACGGAAAATCGCCGTGTATTGGCGGCCGTGAACTGCACGGCCGGCGAATTCGGACAGCTTATGAACGCTTCGCACGCGAGCCTTCGAGATGACTTCGAGGTGTCGGTACCATCGCTCGACCGGTTGGTGGATGGCCTGCAACAGGATCCACGGGTCTTCGGCGCTAGGCTCACAGGGGCAGGGTTCGGCGGCGCTTGCGTGGCGCTCGTGCGCAGGGGTACCGGAGCCTTCGTTGCGAACGACGTGCTCACGAAGTACGGCCCCACCGGTCGGCGCCTCGTTTAAGATGCACGCGCAGCACTATGGGGGGGGGGTTACCGGATGGCCGGGAGATCGACATGCGCAAGACTGCGAGGGCTGCGACACGCATCTCACTCGCAAGCGCAGTCTCCTGTTCTGCGCCCTACGGTGTGACGGCCGGCTGCCGATACTCAAGGATTGTCGGCGCGGAGGATGGATTTGGACAAAATTACCTCGCCTCAAGACGCGCGCCATGCCCTTCTGGAGTTGGCTCAGCGCGCTCGCAGCGGCACCTACATGCACCTGCCGATCTGGTTGCTCGTGTCTGTCTCAAGCGGATTGCCGTGGGTGCTTTCAACGTTCTTCTGGTGCAATACGGCATTCTTCGGCGTCCTCACTGCAACGCGCGTCTTGTTTCATCGCAAGTTCCCGCAATGGCTCGATACCCACCCCGTCGCAACCGTGCGGGCAGGGTTCGCCTTGATGATGATACCGACATTGCAGTGGGGACTGCTCTCCGCAGAAACTCTGTTGTTCAGCAGCTTGAGTCGTGAGCGGATGCCGTTCGAGGTTGTCGCCTTGAGCATGGCGACCGCCGGCTCGGTCGTTCTGTCGATCAACCAGGCGCTGTGGATTTCCTTGCCCTTGTGCGCGTTGGGGCCGCCGACAATCGCATTATTGCTGCACCCTACGCCCGAAAATCTTTTGCTCGCCGTGATGAATGTGTGCGTCGTAGCCTATGTCTACAAGGCGACCAAGACTGTCCACGACGATTATTGGAAGGTGTTGTGCGCACGCAGTGAGATCGAAGAACGGGCGGTCCACCTCGAGATACTGAGCGAAGCCGCGGAAGCGGCGAACCGCGGCAAGAGCGAATTTCTCGCCAATATGAGCCACGAGATCCGCACGCCGTTGAACGGCGTGATCGGCATCACCGGGCTGCTACTCGATACGCAACTGACGCCGGAACAGCGTGAATACGCGCAGATCGCCCGCTCGAGCGGACAGACCCTGCTCGGGCTGATCAATGACATTCTCGACGTTTCAAAGATCGAAGCCGGACGGCTTGACTTGGAGGAGATCGGCTTCAACATCGCACAGGTCATCGAGGACACGGCCGATTCCCTGGCGGTACAGTTCGCCGACAAGGGTATTGAACTCTTGATCGACGTCGAACCGGGCACACCGCTGTGCTACCGAGGTGACCCCACTCGATTGGGCCAGATCATATTGAATCTCCTCAGCAACGCCATCAAGTTCACGGAGAGAGGCGAGGTTGGGCTCAGGTTGCGCACCGGATCCAACGACCACGCGGAAGCGCACCTCGAATTCACGGTCTGGGACACGGGGATCGGGATCCAGGCGGACCGTATCGCGTCCCTATTTGCGCCATTCGTCCAAGCAGACAGTTCCACGACGCGTCGATTCGGCGGATCCGGGCTTGGTTTAAGCATAGCCAAACAGTTGACTCAGGCCATGGGAGGCGAGATCAGCGTCGTCAGCGAGCCGGGTGTTGGCTCAACATTTAGTTTCTCCGTCAATTTGCAAACGAACGAGGCCGCGGCCGGCCCGGAACCCCCGTCTTTGTCAGGTCTCCAGGTGCTGTTGGCCGTGCGTCATGAGCGCTTGTGCTCGATTCTCGCACGGCAAATCGCCGAGGCCGGCGGCGAGGTCCATACCGCCGCGACGGCCGAGCAGGCGTTGAAGGAGTATCGGCGCTGTCTCACCTCGGGGCGAGCGCTGGGCGCAGTAGTCTTTGAGTCAAGCTATGCCGATCACGACGGAGCGTGGCTTGCCCGGGCGATATGCGAGAGCGCTATTCAGCCCCCTTCACTCGTACTCTTGCGATCCTTTTCCGATCCCACGCCCCGCATTGATCGAGGTCTCTACGACCGGCTGGTCAGCAAGCCGGTGAAGTTCGGGGCGTTACTCCGCGTGCTCGACGAATTGACTCGCGGTGCGCCCGACTTTGGTGTGCCACGCTCGGGCCTTGCGGTCCCGAGCCTCATAACCGGCATTCACGTCCTGATCGCGGAGGACAATCTAGTGAATCAACGCGTTAGCACCCACCTGTTGCGCAAGCTCGGCGCGCGGGTTAGGTGCGTCAACAACGGCCTCGAAGCTTTGCAGGCGCTGCGCGATCAGACGTACGATCTGGTGCTGATGGATTGTCAGATGCCGGAGATGGATGGCTATGAGGCCAGCAGACGGATCCGCGCGGGCGGGAACGGCATTTTGAACTCCTCGATCCCAATCATCGCGCTGACCGCCCATGCACTCGGGAGCGACCGCGAAAAATGCATTGCTTCCGGGATGAACGACTATCTCTCCAAGCCCATTCACGTAGAGCGCCTACAGGAGGCGTTGACACGGGCTATCACCGGAGAGGTAATCGATGTTCCGGCCGCACCATGGGAACCGGGCAATCATTTATTCGATGTAGAGGCACTCTTTGCGGTTACCGGCGAAGACCAGGCATTCGTACGCGAATTTATCTTAGTGTTCGCCGAATTTGCTGCGGAGACTGTCGGCAGCTTGAGGAAGGCCGTCGAATCGAAGGACGTTGCCCGAGTTCGTTTGCTGGCGCATAGCATGAAGGGTGCCGCAAGGAATATTGCGGCGGCGGGACTCGCGCACTATTCGGAGGCGCTGGAAAATGCGTTCGACCATATTGCCGCGAGTTCGCTATGCGCGGCCCTGGAATTTACGCTGGCGGAGACGATGGCCGAGTGGCGCCGTGGTGGATGGCTTGCAGATGAGACTGACCCGAAGGCTATCTTAGATACCGTTTCGACGCTTCGCGCCCTTCCCTAAGTTGGAGCCGCCGCCCTCGTCATTCCTGACGGCGAGCGCCGGCGCTCATGAACCGCACCCTCATCGCTGCATCTTCATGAGCTGATCCATGGGCAGCATATTGTGGTTGAGATTAGCCATGATCCACAAAGATCCCGCGATGATGAGAAACACGATCAATATGCCAAAGGCAAGCGCTAGGACGTTATTGGTGCTGTCGGGACCTGACGTCATGTGCAGGAAAAACACGAGATGGACCCCCATTTGCGCGATCGCGAGCACGATCAGCGCCGTGGGGATACTGGGCGGCCAGAACAGAGAGCCGCGAGTGATGTAGAACGACACCGTGGTCAACCCGCCCGCCAGAACGAGACCGATGACATAGCCCCAGATGCCGGGTTCGGCTTCAGGGCTCGGAGCATCGCCCGGTGCTACCTGCGCCGCGTCCTGCCTCGCAGCAGATTCGGTCATGGCGCGACTCCGATGAGATAGACGACGGTGAAGAGCGCAACCCAGATGATATCGAGGGCGTGCCAAAATAAACTGAAACACAAGACTCGGCGCAAAACGTCGTTGCGAAAGCCCTTTGCGTAGACCTGCGCCATCATCGTCATGAGCCAGAGCAGGCCGATCGACACATGGATACCGTGACATCCGACCAGTGCGAAAAATGCGCTCAAAAAAGCGCTGCGCGTCGGGCCCGCGTGCCGATGAAGCATGGAGAGGAATTCCACGCCTTCCAGGACCAGAAACGTCGCACCGAGAGCGAGCGTTGCCGCCATCGATAGTTGGAACAGCAACGCCCTGCGCCTACCCGATGCGATGAATGCCAATCCACAGGTAAAGCTCGAAGCGAGCAAGCACGCGGTCTCGATGGTCACTCGATCCAGATCAAACAGCTGGCGGGCGTCCGGGCCGCCGGCGGTAGCATGCACCAGGACCGCGTAGCTTGCGAAAAAACACGAGAACATGACGATGTCGCTGAGGAGAAAAATCCAGAAGCCGTATCCGACCGCGACCCGCTTCGATTCGCTGCCGCGATGCGTGGCGATTACTGCAGCGCTCATTGGACGAAGCTCGGATCCGAAGCGCGCAACCGCGCTGCGCGATCCAACGCATCCAGCCGGGCCAACTCTTGCGCCGGGATTTCATCCTCGACTTGGTCGCGCCACGCGAAAACCACAAACGTCGCTGATGCGCCGAGAACCCCGAGCGCCGCGAGCCACCAGATGTGCCATATGAGCGCAAATCCCATGAGCGTGGCAAAGAACGCGCAAATGACGCCAGTCGCGCTGTTGCGCGGAACCTCGACGGATGCAAACTTACGTATCGGGCGTGCGGCCCGCCCCTCAATCGTCGGCTGTTTCTGCTCCCAAAAGTCATCCAACGCACCAACTTCAGGAAGCACCGCGAAATTGTAGGACGGCGGCGGTGACGCGGTCGACCATTCGAGCGTGCGCCCGTCCCACGGATCGCCGCTCGAATCGCGCAACGCATCGCGATGTCGAATACTGTAATAGAGCTGCGCGACTAGGAAGCCGGTGCCGATCGCGATCAATGCCGCGCCGGCCGCCGCCGTAATCAGCCACGGCTGCCAGGCCGGCACATCGTATTGCTGCATGCGCCGCGTCATGCCGAGGAAACCGAGTACGTACAGCGGCATGAACGCGAGGTAAAAGCCGGTGGTCCAAAACCAGAAGGCCGCCTTGCCAAGACCTTCATGTAGACGAAATCCGAAGGCCTTGGGAAACCAATAGGTGTAACCGGCGAATAAACCGAACACGACACCGCCGATAATGACGTTGTGAAAATGTGCGACGAGGAACAGGCTGTTGTGCAGCAAGAAATCGACCGGCGGCAGCGCCAGCAGCACACCGGTCATCCCACCGATGACGAAGGTCACCATGAAGCCGAGGGACCAGAGGATGGGTACCGTATACCGCACCCGGCCGCCGTAGATCGTGAACAGCCAGTTGAAGACTTTTACGCCCGTCGGCACCGCAATCACGGTCGATAAGATACCAAACACCGCATTGACATCGGCTCCGGCACCCATGGTGAAGAAATGGTGCAGCCAGACCGAGAAGGCAAGCACGCAGATTCCCATGGTGGCTGCGACCATCGATCGGTAGCCGAACAGTCCCTTGCTCGAAAAAGTCGCGATGATTTCGGAGTAAATACCGAACGCCGGCAGGATGAGGATGTAAACCTCGGGATGGCCCCAAGCCCAGATGAGGTTCATGAACATCATCACATTACCGCCAGCCTCGTTGGTGAAGAAGTGAAAGCCGAGATAGCGGTCCAAGGTCAACATCGCCAGAGTGGCGGTGAGCACAGGGAACGCAGCGACGATGAGGAGGTTTGAGGCCAGCGCCGTCCAGCAGAACATGGGCATCCGCATCAGATCCATGCCGGGCGCTCGACCCTTCAGAATGGTCGTAATGAAATTGACGCCGGTGAGCAGAGAGCCAATACCTGAGATCTGCAGCGACCAGAGATAGTAATCGACACCGACGCCCGGCGAATAGGTGAGTTCGGACAAGGGCGGGTAGGCAATCCAGCCAGTGCGTGCGAATTCCCCGACGAAGAGCGAGATATTAACGAGCAGCGCGCCTGTCGCCGTCAGCCAGAAGCTGACCGAGTTCAAGGTCGGGAACGCGACGTCGCGTGCGCCAATCTGCAGCGGCACAACAAAATTCATCAAGCCGATCACAAAGGGCATCGCAACGAAGAAAATCATGATCGTTCCGTGCGATGAAAAGACCTGGTCGTAGTGTTCGGGGGGAAGATACCCGGGTCCGTTCAGTGCCATTGCCTGCTGCGCGCGCATCATCGCGGCATCTATAAACCCGCGCAACAACATCACCAGCGCGAGCACGATATACATGACGCCCACCCGCTTGTGATCCACACTCGTGATCCACTCTCGCCAGAGGTATGAAAAATGTCCCTTGAATACGGTCCAAGCGAGCACGCCGATGATGACGGCCGCCACCCCGGCGGAGGCAAACATGGGAAAAGGCGAGTGGATCGGGATGGCCCCCCATGTGAGCTTCCCCCAAAAAAGGTCAGCGGGCGGCATCGTGGATTCGGACCGACTGCGGCCCCGGACCGGGCGGCAAGGTCTTGCTGACGATGTCGCTGAACAGCGCTGCGTCAACGGCGCGGAACGTGAACGGCGAGACATTGAGGCTCTGCTGACTCAATGTCTGATAGCTCGCGGCATTCAGAACCGGCCCAGCCTGATGAGCCTTAGCTACCCAGGCAGCAAATTGCGCCGCGGCAACCGCCGAGAGGGTGAAATGCATGCCTGAGAACCCATCGCCGTTGAAATGGGACGACATGCCGCGAAAAACGCCGGGTCGATCGGCCAGCAGATTCAACTGTGTGGTCATGCCATTCATCGTATAAATCATGCTCCCTAACTGCGGCACGAAAAACGCGCTGAGGACGCTCGCCGATGTCAATTGGAAATGGACGGGTGTGCCAGCGGGCACGACCAGCTCGTTCACGCTCGCGATCCCGAGATCCGGATATACAAACAGCCATTTCCAATCGAGCGATACGACTTCCACCTCGAGTGGTGCAATGGAAGACTTGATCGGCGTCGCCGGGTCCAGCTCGTGACTGCCAATCCAACTGACCCCGCCAAGCAATAGAATCACCATCACGGGGATTGACCAGACGACGAGTTCAATGCGTCCTGAGTAGGTGAAATGTGGGCGATATGTGGCGCGCGGATTCGAGGCACGGAACCACCAAGCAAACGCCATCGTGGCCACGATGGTCGGAATGACGATCGCCATCATGACCAATGTCGCATCGATCATGATGGAAATCTCGCTCGCGCCGACCGGTCCTTCGGGATCGAGCAGTCCTTCCCGGCATATCCATTGCGCCGTAGCAGCGCTCACGCAGTCGACCGACATTACATCCCTTGAAACAGGATCGAGACGGGTGGATTGACCTTCCGATTGCACATAGCGAAGCTCGTCAGTGCTGAGCATGTACTTATATTCGAACATCAAAATTGGGGTCTGTGCGCTACCGTACGCCGCCCACCGCTGACGAGGCTTCAGCATCTGCATGTGCGCTACCAGACAGTGCCGCCCGCATTGATCGCGTAGCTTTTTGGGTATGTTGCGCCAGTGGCGGTAGACGATCCCCGCCCTCCAAGAGGGCAAGCTCCCGGCCTGTCATCCCCATGCCGGGACCATTACCTCGGTGGACCACCGCAAGTGGCCACCGAGGGATTTTTTCGCGTTGATTGCCTACGACTCAAGAAATGTGGCCGCCGTCGGCGCCTGGCGAGCAAACCCCAGCGAGCGCCTGTTGTCATCCGGACCTACGGCAGCCCGCTCGCCCGATTTGAGCCGCACACACCAGCACATCAACAAAATGCTAGACAGTTTGTTCGACGTTTTAGTCTGAAGTTCCGCCGAGCTCAGCTGCAGCCGCAACCGGAGAAAAAAACCTAATTTGTGTGAGGGGGTTTTGCCTCCGCCTACGCAATATGCCTCAAGAACCACAACGAGGGATATTGTCATGATCAGGTTTTCTCACCGAGTCCTCTTCGCCATGCTATCGGCAGCCCCATTGGCTCATGCCGTGTCAGCGGGGGTAGTAGCGCCGATGGCGGTTGCATCCCAAGGAATTGCCGGTTCCTATGGTCACACGCCCTTGAGTTTTGAGCCCAACCGCGGGCAGAGCGACGCGGCGGTGCAATTTCTGGCCCGCGGCGCTGGCTATACCGTGCTTCTGCAGCCGGATTTGGCGACGCTGTTGTTGAACCGGCCGGACCCCGGCGGCAGCATCGCCAAGGGGTCGACGAGACGGGTTCAGCCCGGGGCCGGGAGCACGGAAGTGTTGCGCATGCACTTGATAGGCGGCACGAGCGATGCGCCGATGCACGGCGAGAGGCTGTTACCGGGTTACGTCAACTACATCACCGGAGGCGACCATTTTACAGGGATGGTTGGGCTGCCAACCTTCGCCGCGACAGCCGTGCAGGACGTCTATCCCGGCATCGACGTCGTCTACTACGGCAGCAATCGCAAGCTGGAATACGACTTCGTGGTAGCGCCCAACGCGGACCCGGGTCGCATCCGGCTATCGATCGAGGGCGCCACCCCGATACTCGAGTCGAACGGGGAATTGCGCCTGCGCGGCGGCAAGTCTCGCCGCGCAACCGACGTCGTATTCCACAAGCCCAGCGTCTACCAAACCATAGCTGGCCGGCGCCACATGGTCGACTCGTCGTTCGCGATCGACGCGCGTGGCTACGTTGAATTCAAGCTGTCGGCCTACGATCCGCGCAAAGCGCTCATCATCGATCCCGTGATCAGCTATGCCAGCTATTTCGGCGGCTCCGGCGAGGACGAGATCAACGGCTCCGCCTTGAATGCCAGCAACCAGCTCTATGCCGTCGGCCAGACCTTCTCCGCGGCCCTGCCGAGCAGCGCCGGCGAGTTCCAGGCGACAGGTAATGGCGGCGTCGGAGGGCATGATGCTTTCGTGACGAAGTTCTCGGCCGACGGCTCAACCGTGCTCTGGACGACCTTTCTCGAGGGCAGCGGTGACGATTTCGCCACTGCCGTCGCCGTGAACTCGTCAGACCAGGCCTATGTGGTTGGCTACACCAATAGCTGCATCAACCCGGGCGATCCGGGCGGCAGCTCGACGACCGTCCGCTTTCCATTCACTTCGGATGCTATTCAGGCGCTTTGTAGCGCGGGCTACAACCAGGCAGAAACCGGCGAGGCCAATGGCGGCTCCGCGGACGCGTTCCTGGTCAAGCTTTCTTCGGACGGTAAGACGGAGCTCTATGGCACGCCGCTTGGCGGCAGCCAGAATGACTTCGCCAGCAGCATCGTTCTCGACGTGACGGGCCGGCCTTACATCGTCGGTGAGACGAACTCGACGCAATATTACAAGTGCGCCAGCGTGGGTCCGCACTGTAATGACGTACCGTCCTATCCGGTGGACAACCATGGCAACGCGGACATCGGGCCGTCCAACTACCCGACTACCACTAACGCTTTCTATAGTAACGTGGCGGAGTCCATCCAATACGCCACCACAGACCCGAACAGTGGCAACACCGGCGGGCCGCAGGACGAGCAGGCATTCATTACGGTCCTGAGTGCAGATCTTCACTCGTTCGTTTACTCATCCCTGATCGGGGGCGGCATCATTGGCGGCTGCGGTAACGGTGCTTGCAACACCAACGGCATCGCTATTGCCGTCAATGCGGCGGGTCAAGCCTTCATCGGCGGCAATACCTCATCGGCGCACTGGCCGACGACGGCAGGCGCCTTTGCGGCCACCTGCGCAAACGCCGGCAACGCAAACTCACAATGCCCGATGACCGGCTGGCTGGCCGGCTTCGATCCCAGCAAGTCCGGAGCCGCCTCGCTGCTGTTCGCCACCTATGTGAACGGATCGTCCGCAGGCCTCGACAGCGGCGGCAACCCGATCTTTCCGGGCGGCGATGTGTACGGCTTGGCGGTCGACTCCAAGGGCAACGTGGTTGTCACCGGCGACACGAATGCCGACAACTTTCCCACGACCGCCGGAACCTTGCAGCCCGCCTGCGTGCAGTTCAGCGATGGCAACGGCAACAGCAAGCGCTGCGCTTCAGCGTACATCACGAAACTCTCTCCCACCGGGTCAACGGTGTGGTCAACGTACTTCGGGCCCACGACGCCGACCGGGAACGGCGCCTTGGTTGTCGGCAACGGAGTCGCGCTGGATGCCAACGACGATGTCTACGTCGTCGGGTCCAGCAATTTGGCCACGTTACCGCTCGTGAATCCGATCACGAGCAACCAGCCGCAAAACGATGACGTGTTCGTCATCGAGCTCTCCGCGACGGGTGCCACGGAACTCATGGGCACCTTCCTCGGAGCCAACGGCAATATCACCGTCGACAACAACTCTCTCCACCTCGACAGCGGTCTCAATGCTTATTTCTCTGGTTCGCAGGGATATTGCACGAACTGCGTCACCACATTCCCGACGACACCCGGCGCTTTCGCCCCCTCCGGCCTGGGCGGTTCCGCCGACGGTTGGGTCGTGAAGCTGGCCACGCAGCGGCAGATTCCGAGCACCACGCTCGTGATCTCTCCCACCACGGTGGCGCCGGGTTCCAGTGTGGCGTTCAAGGCAACGGTCGCGGGAGTTGCCGGGCTTGCAACCCCCACCGGCACGGTGAGCTTCAACAATGGCAGTACCGTGTTGGGAACAGGCACCGTGAGCAGTTTGGGAGTCGCGACCTTCACGAGTACGACACTCGCGGCGGGAACGTATTCCGTGACGGCGGCTTATTCTGGCGATGATCTATACGCGAGTAGTTCGTCGGCCGCGCAAACCTTGACGGTCGCGGTCCCGACGCCGGCGCCGACCGTGACTTTGGCTGCAGCACCCCCGAGCATCACGCTCGGCAAGACGAGCACGCTAACCTGGTCGTCGAGCAATGCGACCGCCTGCACCGCGAGCGGCGCTTGGAGCGGATCGGAGTCGACCAGCGGCTCCGTCACGGTGACGCCCACCGCGGTGGGCACGGCGAGCTACGTACTGACCTGCACCGGGACCGGTGGATCGGGTAATGCCACCGCCACCGTGACCGTGGCCGCGCTTCCGCCCGCGCCAGCGGTAAGCCTGGCGGCATCGCCGACTGCAATCACGGTCGGCAAGACGAGCACCCTCACCTGGTCCTCGAGCAACGCAACGGCCTGCACGGCGAGCGGCGCTTGGAGCGGATCGGAGGCGACCAGCGGCACCGCTACGGTGACGCCCACCGCGGTGGGGACCGCCAGCTACGTGCTGACCTGCACCGGTACGGGTGGTTCAGGCAATGCCACCGCCACCGTCACGGTAACAGCCGCTCCGACAACCACGAGTTCGGGATCTCACGGCGGTGGCGGCCTCGACTGGTGGAGCTTGTGTGGACTGCTGGCGGTCGGCGCAGCGGGGGTGCGGCGCCGGTACTAGCTCTTCGACGGCGTGCCACGTGGTTCCTCACGTGGCACGCTGCTCCATGGCTCTCCCGATACCCCCTAGCGTGGTAGATTGATCCTCCCATGAAGCCTCCGGCAAACCTCGCCCGCATCGGTCCCTTCACGCTCGTCCGCTTGCTGGGCAGCGGCGCCACCGGCGATGTATACCTGGCTGAACGCGCGGAAGACTTCGCACAGCGGGTCGCCATCAAGGTTTTCCACCGCAGCGACCCGGAGAAGACCGCTGGGTCGGCGGCGCGTGAGCGCAGCATGCTGGTCTCCTTGGATCATGCCAACATCGTCACGCTGCTCGATCATGGCGTGCTGACGACCGGGGCCGACTACATTGTCATGGAGTTTGTGGACGGATTGGCCATCGATGAATTTTGCGAACGGCACCGCCTAGGCGTACCCGATCGTATCCGTTTGCTCGTCAAAGTCCTGGATGCGGTGGCGCATGCCCATCGGCACTTGGTCGTGCACGCGGACCTGAAGCCCGCCAACATTCTGATCACTCCCGAGGGGGAGCCGAAGCTGCTCGATTTTGGGCTTGCCACGCGTGTCGCAGCCTTGGTCGCACGCGGCAGCGCGGAGTCGCTCGGCTACACCCCGTTGTTCTCGAGCCCCGAGCAACGCACCGGCGATCTCATAACCATTGCGAGCGACATCTACACCTTGGGCGTAATCGCGCGAGGCTTGCTCGCGACGGCACCGATGAGCGCTGGCGCCGCGAAAGATTGGCGCGCAATCCTCGCCAAGGCTACCGCGCCTCATCCGATCGACCGGTATACAAGCGTCACCGCCTTGCAGGCGGATCTCGAGAAGTTTCTCATCGGTAAGCCCGTGGCCGCTCGGGAGGTTGCCGCCGTCGAACTGGCGCGGCGCTGGATCAGCCGGCATCGATGGGCGGCGGCCCTTGGGGCCGCGATCTGCGTGACGACGCTGGCATCGATCGGCGCGGTGTTCTGGAACGCGGCTCGCGCCGACCTGCAGCGCGGGATCGTTCGCGGTCAACTTCATGATCTCGTGCGCCTCACCGGTGATCTCGAAGGTGCATTGTACGACTCAGTGGGTTCGCTCGATCAGTCGACAGAGGCGAAAAACGTTTTGCTACAGGGCGCAACTCATACCTTGGAGGCGCTCAGCGCCCGAGATGATGGTGATGCCATATTGACGAGAGAATTGGCCCAGCAGTACCTGAAGCTCGCGCAACTCCAATCCACGCTGTCGCCGCAAGATGCCGCGCAAGACCGCGGGCACGCCGCAGCGCTGCTGCGCAGAGTCGGCCCTTAGAGAGTTTTTCGCGACCTCGCCTGGACTGCGGCGTGGAGCAATCGCCTGGCGCGTGCGGTATCGGCTGAGTTCCGGATGCTGCGCGGGTGGACCGCGAGCAATTCCAATGCCTGCCGCGCTGACTCCCCGGCCTCGATTTGACGTCCCGCCGCACGCTGAGCATCTGCCAAGGTGAGGATGGAATTCACCGAAGGGGGACGCTCGGTCGCTACCGCGCGTTGCGCGAATGTCAACGCCTGTACCGCATCGCCGTGCATCGTCAGCAGAGACGTGGCAGCGAGGTTCAACAGGCCATTCTCCGCAGAGGCAGGTTTCGCGAGTGCGACGAGCCGGGATAGCGCCTCGTGAATTTGCCGGTCGCCTTGTTCCGGGTGTCCGAGGCGGGACTGACCCCGGCCGTAGCGTAGCAGCGCGTCCGCGCGGCGCCACTCCCAGGTCTTGTTGCCGGGGTCCTGTGCCACTAGAAATTGCATGCAATCCAGATATTCATGATTGATTGCCGATGCCTCGGCGTACCGGGACAGCTGGTCGTAGCCGTCGGCGAGACTCGCGTCGAGAGCAGCCAGATCGAATCGCGCGCGTGCGTCAACCGGGTCAGCATCCACGGCCGCTTTGAAGCGCGCGTGCACCTCGCGCAGCATCGTGAGCGCCGCAGAGGAACTGCCTTGGGCAAGCAAGGCAATGCCCAGCCGTTGACGAATCACCGTGTCGATACGCCTTACCCGCGGAGTCGCTTGATCCTCTGGCGCGAACTCTGCCAGCGTCTCCAAGCCTGCCTGATAATACCGCGCTGCCTGGTCCGCATCGAGCGCCTCGGTCGGCATCCCCAGCTTCCAATATTCCAACGCGACGCCGCGGCGACACCGCGCACAGGCCGGGTCGCGGGAGAGTCCAGCCTGATCGATTGCCAGCGCCTGGAGGTACGCGGCTATTCCCCTCTCTGGGTCCTGCAAGCTGACCGCGCCTTCTTGCGCATAGACATCGCCGAGGCTGTCGACGACCGAGGCCGCCTGCGCGAGCGTAGCGGAATCCACCTGTGGGAGGGACGCAATGCGTCGACTCGTTTGGGCCGCAGGTTGCAGGTAACGCACCGCTTGACGTGGATCGCCACCCCCGAAATAGACTCTGCCCAAGGACTGCTCTGCAGCCGCGAGGCTCTGCAGGTCATTCAAATCATCGGGGGCAGAGGCGAGCAGCAGTTGCGCGAGCGTGATTGCTTTCTCGAGCGTTGTGATCGCCCCAGCGCCATCGCCGATGTTTTCCTCGTAAGGATTGCCGAGCAAATTGCCTAATTTGGTGTATCCGTCGACTCGATCGCGTGCCAGCAAGGGCCGGTCATTACTCGCCGGGATACTATCTAGGTAGGTCAAGGCTTCAGCAACCGCACGACGCTGTGCAGCCGTCGATCCGGGGATACGTTTGAGTTGTTCGAAGTAATCGAAGAGGAGAAGATGAGCCAGCTTACGCTCCTCCTCCACTCCAGCCTCGGCTCGGCGTGTTTCTTCGCCAAGCACCTCGCTCTCGCGCGCCACCGCCCACACGCCAAGGCCGGATGCAAGAACGAGAATCCCTACTCCGATCACGGCGTTGCGGTGACGCCGATAGAATTTTCCGGCGCTGTACCGGGCCCCTCCCCTGCGTGCGGCCACGCTGCGATCGTGCAAAAGATTTTGCAGGTCGTCGGCGAGCGCCGCGACGCTGAGATAACGCTGCTGCGGTTCATAACGAATCGCCTTCCGCACGATCGCATCGAGATCGTCCTTGAAATGTCGGGGAGCGTTCAGACCGCCGCTTGGGGACTCTGGCTCCAGGCTGCGTAGTCGGCGTAGGTACTGCCCGATGGACAGGTCATCCATACCGGACGGCAAATGACCGGCAACCAGTCGATATAAGATCATGCCGAGAGAATAAATATCGGCGGCAGTCGTGATCGCGTGCCCCTCGATGTACTCGGGACTCGCGTAGCGCAAGGTCACGGGCCGCATGCCCGCCTGGGTCATGAGGGAATCGGAGGCCGCCACGCTAAGATGCTTGATGGTGCCAAAATCGAGCAGCTTGACCACCCCTTCCGTGTTGACCATTACGTTGCTGGGCTTCAAGTCCCGGTGCAGGATGAGGTTGCGATGGACGTAGTCGACCGCACTGCATAATTGCAGCATGAGTTGCAGTTTCGTCTCGATGGCGGTCGTCGAATCGTCGCACACCGCGTCGAGCCGTCGACCTTCAACATAATCCATCACCGCGTACGGCACCCCACCCACGATGCCGCCGTCCAGCAACCGTGCAATGTGACGATGGTTGAGCAAGGCCAGCGTGTGACGTTCCTGCAGGAATTGATTGACCGCAGGCGAGGACCGCAAGTGGGGCGCAATGACCTTGATGGCGACGGTCTGAGACAGTTCCCCGGCGATTCGGGTCGCGCGGTACACGACGCCCATTCCGCCGCGTCCCAACATTGCCTCGACGACATACGGTCCGAAGGAGCATCCGATCCACGGATCGGTGCTCCCGGCCGAATCCGTAAAACCAGCCTCGCGTAGCAAGAAATCGCCCGACGCCCGGTCGACCGGCTGCGACATGAGGGCACCCACGGATGAATGGGAGGCGATCAGAGCCCGCAACTCGTCTTGCATGACGGTGTCATCGATGCATCGTTCGCGGATGAACCGATCCCGCTCCGCGATCGGCAGCGCCACCGCTTCATGAAAGAGCTCCTGTATTCGCTGCCAGCGACGGGGATCCATCAAGACGCTACCTTCCTAACCGACGAAATCACATGACGCATCAGATCAAGCCTACAAGGATTACCGAGACGAATTGCGTAATATCGATTGTGATCCCCTCATCACGGCCGCCGATTTGTTTTGTCAAATGATCTGCCCCTTCATGCCTTTCACCACCTCCGGCCCTCCTGCATACTCAAGGCTCAGTGGGGCGGCGAGGATTGAATGGACGAAACCGGAGAAGTAACGCTGCTGCTGCAGCGCTGGCGGGAGGGGGACCCGTGCGCGCTAGAGGACCTCATGCCGCTTGTCTATTCGCAGCTGCACGTCATCGCCAGAGGCTACATGCAACGCGAGCGGCATGATCACACTTTGCAGCCTACCGCGCTCGTCAACGAGGTTTTTCTCCGTCTGGTCAATCAACGCAAAATCACCTGGTTCGACCGCGTCCATTTTTTCGTGTTCGCGGCGAAAATGATGCGCAACATCTTGAAAGATCATGCGCGTGCGCACATTGCGGAGCGGCGGGGTGGCGACGGCACCATCAGGGTACCTTTATCCGACGAGATCGCCTGGATCGGCTCGGCTCCGGAGCAAATCCTCGATTTGAGCCGCGCCCTCGACAAGCTGGAGGCCTTGGATCCCCGTAAGGCGCAGATAATCGAGCTACGCTTCTTTCTCGCCCTGAAGATGGAGGAGATCGCGGAGATTCTCTCGTTGTCCCTCGCCACCGCGGAACGAGACCTCAAGTTCGCGCGTAGCTGGCTGTACAAGGAATTGGGCGATACCAGCCAGTCGGAGTTACCCTGAGGTAAGAAACGTCGCGTGACTGAGGGGTTGTAGGTTTTTTCAAGCGACCCGTGGGTATCCTTGGCCAACCCCAGTGTCTGTAGGCCTCCCGCCACTCTGCGGTTGCCGAGGCCTGTCCCAAAGAACTCGAGCTCCCCCTCGACGAGAGCAAGCATCTTCGCTTGCAGATCCCGCCCGAATGGTGCTGATCCAAGTTGCTGCGGCAGCCCATCTTGAGGGCTGCGGGACGGACCGAATATCGCGGCTGACTCACTTTGGCGGCGGTGCTATATTTCGTCGGCACCGACCAGGCTATATGTCGGGCCTCGCAGGTTGGTGTTTTGGGGCGCCCATTCGATGTCTTTTGATGGCCTATCTGTTGCCAGGAAACTGACCGTTGCGCCCTGCCCGGGTAGCGGTGAAATGAGCGCGCGTATGCGGGCGTTCGATTGGGCCAAATCTCCGCTTGGGCCGCCCGAAACGTGGTCGCCGGCGCTGCACACCTCACTGAGTATCATTCTGAGCTCCCAACAACCGATGTTGATTTTTTGGGGGCCGGAACTTTGGTGCTTCTATAACGACGGCTTTGCCCGGTTGCTCGAACCGGAGCAGCACGCGCTGCTACTCGGCGAGAAGGGGGCGGTGCAGTGGCCGGAAACGTGGGACCTCATCGGCCCTCAAGTCGAGCAGATCATGCATGGCGCCCCCGCCACATGGGCTGAAAATCAGATGCTGCCGATGTTGCGGGGCCGTCAGCCGCAAGCGTCCTATTGGACCTACGGTTACAGCCCGATTCCCGATCCGCACGCCCCGTCCGGCATTGGCGGGGCGCTGTTGATTTGCACGGAAACCACGCAGCAGGTCGTGACCGAGACGCGCCAAAAGTTTTTAGTCGAACTGGGCGATGCGCTGCGACAGTTCGACGATCCGCTGCGGATCATCGATACCGCAACCAATGCGATCGGCCGTTACCTCGGTGTGAACCGGGTCGGCTATGGTCAGGTATGTGCTGATGACGTCCACATCGAACTGCAGACGAATTACACCGATGGCGTTGCGCCGGTGATCGGCACATTCCCGCTCGCGGAATTCGGCCTGCACAATGTCAGCCGCCAGCGTCGTGGCGAGATCGTAGTGCACGAAGACATCACGCTCGACCCGTTGAATGATGCGGCGAAATGGGCGGCGATCGAGACGCGAGCCGTCGTGGCGGTGCCCCTGGTCAGGGAAGGGCGATTTTGCGCCTGCCTGTTCGTGAATGACCGGCAGCCACGCGTCTGGTCCTCCGGCGACCTTGCTCTGATCGAACGCGTGGCGACGCGAATTTGGGAGGCCGTGCAGCGCGCCCAGGCCGAGGCCCAATTGCGTCTAACCACGCAGCGTTTCGAACTGGCGCTGCAGGGCACGTTCGTCACGCTCGCCTACCAGGACCGTGAGCTGCGCTACACGTGGCTTTACAATCGGGCGGTGCCGTTGAGCGTCACCGAGGCAATCGGCAAGACCGACGCGGAGCTATTTCCGGAGGATGCCGAGGTTCTGGTGAAGATTAAACGGGATGTCATGCGGTCCGGGGAACGCCGTCGCGAGACCGTAGCCGTACGAATCCTCGGCGTCCAGCGGTATTACGATCTCCTGGTCGAACCCAACCTCGGTCCCGACGGCCGTATCGACGGCGTCCGCTGTGCCTCTATGGACATCACGGAACGAAAAACCGCCGAGTTGGCGGTGATCGATAGCGAGAAACGGCTCGCGATGCTTGCCGACGCGATGCCGCAATTGGTCTGGATCTGCAACTCGGATGGTGGATTGGAATACGTGAACCAACGAGTTTGCGAATACATCGGCATATTTGGGTCTGCAGCCAAGGGTCAAGACGTCTGGACGAAGGTCATCCATCCCGAGGATTGGGGGCCGGCCAAGGCCGTTTGGTCCTCTGCTGTCTCCAGGGGCGAGGGGTATACGCTCGAACAGCGCTTACGGCGGCACGATGGGGTGTATCGCTGGTTCCTAGTGCGTGCGCAGCCGGAACGGGATCGCACGGGTCAGGTGGTTCGCTGGTACGGCACGTCCACGGATATAGATGATGCCAAGCGGCTCGAGCGGCACCTTCTGGCCCAAGAGGCGGCGCTGCGCGAAGTGGACGTCCGCAAAGATCAGTTTCTCGCGACGCTGTCGCACGAGTTGCGCAATCCGCTCGCACCCATCCGTAACGCGGCGCAGATACTCGGCTCGCCCGCAGTGCCGCCGCAACGGTTGCAGTGGGCCCAGGCGGTCATTCAGCGACAAGTCAAACACATGTCTTGGCTGCTCGATGATCTCCTTGATGTTGCGCGCATCACTCAAGGCAAGCTCGAACTGAGGAAATCGCGGGTATCGTTGACGAATATCGTCGATGCGGCGGTGGAGGCAGCGCGGCCGCTACTCGACGAAAAACGGCATCATTTGATTGTGGACCTGCCGCCCGAGGTAGCCACTCTCGACGCGGACCCGCTGCGGCTGGCACAGGTCGTCTCCAATCTGTTGAACAATGCAGCGAAGTACACAGACCCGGGCGGCCGCATCGAGCTATCGGCGCGAGTCGAGTCGAGTGCGGTGCGCATTACGGTAACGGACAACGGTATCGGCATCCCGGCACAATCACTTGATCGCATCTTCGACATGTTCGCGCAAATCGACAGTCAATCGTCGCGAACGGAGGGCGGCCTCGGGATTGGTCTGGCGTTGGTGAAGGGATTGGTCGAGTTGCACGGCGGCACGGCGGAGGTCGCGAGTGCAGGCCCCGGGCAAGGCACTGAGTTCACCATCCACTTACCGCTGCCCACGGACGAAGTGAATGGCGCGCAGTCCGGGGCGATGGCGGCCGCATCACACTCTGCGAAAACTCGCCGAGTGCTCATCGCCGACGACAACAAGGACGCTGCCGACAGCCTCGGGATACTGTTCGAGATAGACGGGCATGAAGTGCGCGTTGCTCATGGCGGCCACGCGGCGCTGGCGCTCGCGCAAACATTTCGGCCTGACGTCGCGCTGCTCGACATTGGCATGCCCGAATTGAGCGGCTATGAGGTTGCGGCGGCTTTGCGCAAAGAACCGTGGGGAAAGACAATTACCTGATCGCCTTGACCGGCTGGGGTCAGGAAAGCGATCGCCGGCAAAGCAAAGAGGCCGGATTCGATCGACATCTGACCAAGCCCATCGATATGGAGGCGCTCTTGGTCGTGCTCACGGACCTCCCTCCCCCCGATACGGAAGCCGGCCTCGAAAACAAGCATCGGTGTCTAGATCGCGCAACCATCCAAACAATTAGCGACCCACCGAAGCCGATGCCACCAATGACCTGAAGGGGGAGTGCTGAGCGCAACGCGATTGCGCTCCGTCCAATCGCGGCAGCGTTCCGCCCATGCCTGGTGCCCCCCGACTCGCTGGCATAGTCGCGTCTGTGCATCCAGCACCGCCTGTACGGGCTCGATGATGGCGGCGGCACCGTATGCCGCGAAGAACCTGGCCAATCGACGAGACTGGCTCTCCGGTGTCGACTCCTCATCGCCTATATCCAGCCAGAGCCATGCCGCATACCCGAGATCCTCGCTTCGATTTCCAGCATGTGCGGCGTCGAAATCAATCCACGCGTACGGCAGACCGTTCATAAACACAGCGTTGCAGGGACTCGCATCGCCATGGCAAACCACCTCGCTGTCGCCGCGAACCTAGTTCGGCGTCGGCGGGAGCCACTTGAAACGCCTCCTGTTTCATTCAGCCGTATATGGCCCAAAATATAGCAGCGCTTCACGCGACTCGTCGGCATCGTTCAGGATGAAAACTTCGTACTTGGATCCGCCAGGAGCCACGCGGAGGACGACGTGGCCGCCGTAGCTTCGATAGATTTGATCCATAATTGGACCGATTGCGATCCGTGTTTCAGGGCTCATGCCGGTGGCGAAAACTTCGCGTGGCCCCGGATAGAACTCTTGAGAGGCCATCCTGACTACCACTTCCTCACCCGGCTGAGCAGATAGCCAGTTTTGCTGAATGATCACGCGCGGCCTCAATGCCCTCAAGATCGCACCATTGTCCGAATCCCGGTTGCCGTGGTGGTCGAGCGTCATCGCGCTGACCGGCCCTACGACAGCTGCAACCGGTGTCTCCATGTCGCGCCAGTAGGGTTGGTTATAGGCTGGCACACCGGGTAGATCTCCCCCCGAGTAGTAGCTGAAGTTCCCGTAGCTGATCTTGACAACGTTGCTGAACGGATTCTCGTCATAGTGGCAGTCCTTGACTGCGTCGACGGGGATGTACTGTTGGGCCTGCTCGCCACGGCCCGTCCAGATCACGCCGCTGGAAGCCACGTTTCGAATATGAAAGTCATGAAATTGCTTTGGTCGCTCGAGTTGGATCTGGTCGAGTGCGCCGGCGCGCAAGCCGACGACGGCTTGGCCATGCTGGCGACGGTATTCGGCCATCTTGATGTAGTTGACGAGCGTCTTTTCGTTGGAGCTTTCGTTACAGGTGCGAAGATCGACGGGCGTTGTGTACGTCGGAGCGGCGCGGTCGACGAGGGTTTTGATTGGGATCAGGTCGGCCACCTCGGTGATGCCGGTTAGCTGATAGGCGCCTGTCGCCGACATCGGGCTCGAGGGTAGCAACATGCCCATATGGTCGGTGTGGAAGTGGGTGATCAGCGCATAGTCGAGCAAGACTGGACGCCCCTTCGGTGCAAACTCCCTGATGTAGTCCGCTATCCAATAGCCGGCCGCGTGCTCGGCGTTGGGCCGTGGCAGGAACGGTTTGAGTGGCGCGACCGACTTGATGAAGTCCGGGTCCGTCTCACCGGCGTCGATCAGCATGGTCGTGCCGTCCGGCATCACAATGTAGGCGGAGTTCCCGCGACCGGTGCTGATGTGGTGGATATAGAGGTACCCTTCGGTCCACGGCGGCAGGGCCTCGTGGGGGATCGGCGCTTTATCAGGCTGCTGAGCAGGCCGCAGCCGCACTGCGTCCACGGCCTGTGCGGCCGCAGCGATCGAGCTTGAGATGACGACTACCGCCGCGACCCTCGCAAGGGTCGCGGCGGCGCAGCGAAGAGTAGGACCCTTAGTAACCACTCTCCCTATTCCTGCGGCGCGCGCATTGCCCTCGGTCAAGCCGGTTGAATCCATTACGTTCGTTGCTACTTGCCCGATCTCGCGCCGTTTATTAATGGCATGGACGCCCCTACCCAATCACCCTTTAGAGTCCACTAGGCAGGGTCTACCGAGAAAAACATGCGCACGCCGATAGGGGAATTCCACCCCGTATCAATAGTAATTTCAACAATTCCAGTGTCGACTGGCACAACGTTGTGTACGGTTAATACTGCCTGACCTTTGCAAGGAGTGCCAATACCAGGGCTGGGCTCGGGCGTGATTATCTCGCAAATACTCACGAGTACGTGTGATCGGCTATTCACTACACCGGAAGGGAAGGTCACATTGCCATCAAAGATGCCATCCACATACTGAAAGTCGGCCGTGAATTGCTTCGCACCACGGTAGCAAAAGTTCGGACCCGCGTTATCGGCCAACCGAAGAGCCACGGTCGATTTCGAGGAGGTCGCCCGCAAATCCGATTCGCGAAAGGGGTTCAACAATGCAACGATTGCGGCGTCCCTGCCGCAATGACGCCCAGTCCGCGGAAGCGGCGCATAGGGCGCGGT
>Ga0209208_10003345_pt1 | contig 23015 bp, 19 predicted proteins | sample S1TSphfallax_3_FD_187694 | JGI IMG/M metagenome (GOLD analysis project Ga0209208, IMG submission 187694) | Host-associated microbial communities from peat moss isolated from Minnesota, USA - S1T2_Fd - Sphagnum fallax MG (SPAdes) (version 2) | ecosystem: Host-associated > Plants > Peat moss >...
ATTTTCGGGATTGAGATCACTTAAATCAACATCCATCCCCATATCCACAAACAAAGAATTGAGCATATTAGTGTGCATAGCTTCAATCTAAAATCTACAATCAAATGCCTTTAAAATCCTACAATGCTCCCATCCGGATTTAATCATCACTTTATGTAAAGCCCAAATCTACATATGTATCTTGTAACCATATGAATACCATCTCACACAATGTGGGTAGATAGATTCATTTGCAAATCATGAATGCTTCTTCAAAAGACCATTTCTTGAGCAAAGCTACCTCACTTTCAGGTTGGGCTCTTCACAATTCACTTGCAATTTATCTTCAAGGGAATCTTCTAGAAGTTTTTCTCCTCTACTAATAAAGTGCTTATATTCAACTTACACAAGATAATCTAAGTACCTTGAAATTTTGTCCACCCTTATGTGAAGCTGTTTTGGATTGAAAGACTCTTATTTATTTGCACATGATATGGTATCATTATGAAAGATGGGTGCCCAAGAATGGAGGGGGGGGTTCCAATCTTCCAATTAACCATGGGCATTCTTCTTGGAGCTTAGTGGAGCTCTTGGTCCACGTGGCACCACATGTAGGTGAATTCAACTAATTCACATGGTATGGTCCACAAGGGAGGAAACAAAATTTCCCATAAAGAAAATTTTAATCCATTTCATTTTTTTAGAAGATTGGGTTTTGGCATGTTATTCTTTTGGAGATTGTTATAGGTGTTGAATTACATAAAAGTTAACAAAGTTGAAAAATGATTGAAGATTCCCATATTTTGCTAGTTAAGTTTTGAGCTTTTGGCCACATTTCCACCTTCAAATCTTCACCGTGCTATAAAAGAATTGAAACTATGAAGCTTGCTAGATCTTGAATTTGGGGGAGTTAGGGTCATGTTTGGTAGGTAATCAAGTGGTGGAAGCCCTTTTTTTGCAAGTGAGAGAGGGAAACTTTTAGGGTTAAACAAACAAAAAAATGTGCAACCCATTATTGTTTGGATTTTATTTTTGGCATGGGAGAGAGTATTGAACAACTATAGGAAGATAACAAGTATCCTCTCAATTTTGGAAGCCTCCTCATATAGCCACAAATTCAAGAACTTGGCTCCTCATGTAGCCAGATCTATGTTTTATGGTTTATGGATTGAGTGGCAAAAATCCAAGACAAATATATTGAAATATAACCGGATTAAGGTTTAAGGTTTAAATCCAAACCATTATTTCACAAACATGAATTTTTTAAAATTTTTAATGCCTAGTCTATGGATTGGGTCAATGAAACTTTTTTGTGCAAGATTTCACCAAGTTGTGACACAATCTCAAATTTGTAAATCTTTCAAAATTACGTTGAAATCTAAATAGGTTACTTAATTAGCTTGGACTTAATTATACTACACATGGTTCATACCCATTTGGTGTCTAAACATTGCACCATGTGCCTCCTTCCTTGTTGTAGTGTTTTGTTGTAAGCAAGTAGTTTTGCAATAAGACCTGAACTGTAGTAAAAGGCCCAACTGAAGAAGTGCTTAGCCTAGAGGTGCTCTGAAGAAACCTTGCACATTTCATCTAAAGCTCAAAGGTATTCAGTATTGTGCTCATATTTGTCCATTTTGGCTGGAATATAATTTGCCAAGAGACATCAAATCTTGGAAAAATAGTTATAATGGGGAAATGGGTGAGCAAGAAATAAATTATTCCATGCAAAAATTTCCAAAAATTTCCCCCCAAAAAGGGGGTGGTGGGTCATGGCCAAGTGTGATGCCTTCCTTCTACTAGTAAACAGAGAGAAAACAAATACATTGATACAAGGGCAACCCTTGAGAAATACATACACATGCATACTCTCACTCTCTCTCTCTCTCTCTTTTCATCATACTATACTCTTGATTAAAAAGAAAGACACCCTTTATGGAAAACCATACTTTCGAAAGTACTTCAATCAACCACAAAAAAGGAAAGAATTCTCTCACACAAACCCACTTTTGGGACACAAAGAAAAGGTTCACACAACATGCCCCTTGCATGTTCTACTTTTGATACAAAGAAAAAAAAAACCTTCATAAGAGACCAAATACTTCCAGAAATAGAGAAAATACCCAAACATTGTTCACCAAAAACTCTTTAGCCTTCAATGCATTTCTTCTCTCTTGCCACACTACCCCTTAAAAACATTATGAAATAGTTAGCAATGTGTGAATGGAATAGTAAAAGCATTTGTTGTTGATTTTCAATTCAATGTGATCATCGGCTTTTTCTAGTTCAACATGTGAAAGGCGCTTTGCCTGAGGTGCTCTCTTTTCTAGCACCTCAAGCAAGCAGCATCACATTGCAACATATTCTTAATGAACCATGCCTTTGGGCAAGGACTACACATTCACTTGGATCTACACCACCTTAAAACCTGAAGCAGCTTGGACCTCATGGTGAGAGATAGGTGATCTTGAAACACACCTATCAAACTTATTAAAATTATTTAAAACTAGCTTAGAAGGTTAGAACTTAAAGCTCTACATGTATGTAACAAGAGGCAAATGATTTTATATTTGATTTTATATTTGCTTTATTTTAAATATCTGTTTTAATTATTTCATTAGGTATCACATTTTTTTTAATTTTTTTTTCTAATTTTTAGTTTAGTTACAAATTTAGTGTTAAAGTTGGTGTACATGTGTGTGTGTGTGTGTGTGTGTGTGTGCATTATTGAATATCTGGTAAACAACATACCCCCCAAGAAGGCCCACCGCAACTTGCAACTCTTCTTTTGCCCTTGAAAAAGATTGTATTCTCAAATTTCCTAGTCAACAAATGCAATCAAGCAAGCACACAATTGTATTCCAGGAATATGAATTTTGCTTTCCAAGATGTGCATAACCTTTTTTTTTGGAACTGCAGAATACATAACAAAATTTGCATTATTAGTCTTACAATTCAACTCATCTTCTTTTATACTTTTATGCTTTTTTGTTTTGCTTCACTTTCTTTTTGAGACAAAAAAAAAAGGGGCTTCCAACTCCCATTGCCCAAGATCACTAGGAAAAAAGGAATAATAATAATATGTAAACAAATAGATAAATAATATATACAACAACGGGTGGTGTGTCACACTATGGCCTTGCCAATTTCCATTAAAAACTATATATATATATCTTAAGGCAAAAGAAGAATTATGAAAACTCAAATATAAATTTCACCATGCAAAAATATAATCTTTAAAAAAATCCTCTAAAAGAAACCCAAAATCCTTCAAGATATATTATAACTCTATAACTTAATCTCAAGTTTCAACACAAGCACCCAAAATATCATGTTTCTAAAATCCTCATATAAAAATAAATAGACCTATTATTATTATTATGATTATTATTATTATTACCTAGGGGCCTATAAAAAAATCCCTTAAGCTACTATACTCTATAAATGAATCTAAACACATTATCCTTCTTGCCTTGATAGGCAAAGCCAATAAAAAGAGAATTCGGTTTTTTTTCCACAATATTTCTAATACATAACATCAAGGTTTTAGGGTTCCTAAACCCCTTCCAACCTCTCCAAACAACTTTTAATTGTTAATTTGTTGAGCTACAATCCTCCAACTCTCTAAATTATGAGTCAAATTTTTTAATTAAATTTCTTCTACTTTATATAACTATATTGGTGCTCCTTCTGCTAGTTTTAGGAAATAAGACTTTTCCAGTTTAGATGTTAGTATGATTTCACAAGAATTTTTAGGAAAAGGAACTCCTATAAGTTTGATAATAGTCGACAAAATTTCAAGTGTTGAGTTGAGTTTCTCCAAAACCTTTTTTGAGTGTTTTTTTTTTTCTTAAAACTTTTCAAAAAAAGCTTTTCCAAGTAAATACAACTTCATAATCTTTTCGGAACTATTAATCAAGAGGAAGTTTCAGAAAGGTCTGGGGATCTATTCAACAGTTTTCATGAGCTCTTCTTAGGTAGGGAGTTACCACAAAAGTTTGAAAGACTCAATTTCAGTAGTTACCTACTTTTGAGCCTTTTGACAAGTGTTCAAAGGAGTTTCCACCCCCTCCTTCTTCAATATTTGAGTTATTTCAATATTTGTGAAATAAGGCCAGCTATAATCTCAATAAATGTTTATCATTCCTTACCACAATTGAATTTTTTTGAAAAAAAAAATCTGTCATTGTGAAACCTTTCAAACTGTTTTTAACACAGCCCTGTAACTACCAATCAGAATCCACACAGAGACCCGACACCAGAGCCAGAAGTAGAGAAGAAACCAAGTTTAAAACTGTTCTTATAAGTTGGTGGCATCAAATCAGCATTTGTCAACCAACTGAAACAAAGACCATAAAATTGGTACAAATTCAGCAGATGAATTAAGATTAAGATACTGAAGAAGACAACTACATCAGTCCTACAATTTCATTCCCGTACTTACTTTCTCTAAGAGCCCACCAAGGTAAATATTAGTCCTTCATGAACCAGAAAAGGATTCTCCCACCCCTTCGCCAAATTGGTTGAGACGATGATGGCCGTAAATCCTGCCAGCACTTCCAGTGTCTTGACTGTCACAAACCAGGCTCACTTCTTCCAGATGCCTTTCATTCAATAAGGAAAAAGTATGGAAGAAGGCACCCATCATCCACATTCAAGTCATGATACAGAAGCCAAAGAAACAATAGGTCACAACAAGACACTGGCATTTGTGAATACTGACAGGTTAGTTCAATAACTTGACTTTTAAATGAAAAAAGTTCATATCAATCTGGACACCAGCTTTCCAATCCTAACATCCAAAATGCATTTGATGAGGCAGCCCCACAAAACTCTCAACTCTGTTCTTGTTGATGACCTTAAGTGGAAAATTGAGACAAGATTCAAAACATAGCTTCCAGAAATAGCATATCAAGCATGCAAAAGTTAATGGTGTGCAGACCATAGAATACATATATACTTAAGAGGGCCAAAACCTGGATCAAAGAGAAGGGTTGCCTTGAACAAAATCATGCAAAATGAAAAAACCCTTGGTGGGCTTACCTCCTTGTGGTAAGGGACAGAAGAAACATGAATGCCTGACACCAACCCTCCATCATCTCTCCCCATCTGACTCCATCTGCTTTTTCGGCAAGCCAAGCTTTCTGTTCTCCTTCCAGACCGCAGGTTAATCCAGCTAAAGCCAGTGAGAGCTCATGAGGTGGCCCACACCCCATTATTCTACAGCTACATCTCTCATATTCAAAGCACCAGCACCAACCAAGAAGTCACCCACACCATTTTTTGCTAGAATATGGAAAAACAACTCCACCATGCACGTTTACATTAGCTATGTTTTCTGAGATCTACTGTCTCCACTACATCAATAAGCCATGATCCACGCCAGCAGAATGACAACAAGGTCAACATGAAGGTAGAGGCCATGTGAACAGAAATGGTGAAAGTAAACTACAGTAGCTAGTGCAAAAGAGTTGTCAACCACAAAGGCATGCAGTAGAAAACTCCACTAAGGTCATCATGAGAACCGATTGTGAACAAAACTGCAGTAGGTAGTACATAGGAGTGGAATAGAGTGGTGCTTAACTAGTTATTGTGCAAGTTTATACTAGAATCTCTGCTACAGATCATCACGAGTGACCATGCAGCTAGATGAACTACACTGAACTACAGAAACAACGTGGCAGAAGAGCAAATTCAAAAAATTGATAATGATGGAAGGCAATGGACAGTGCAGCAAACCATTTCAGCAAACAAAACACAGAGACTTGCGGACACCAGCACGAGTGGTGATTGCAAGCAAGATTCTTTTGGAAAACCATTAAGATCGTCTTTAAATGCAAATTAGTTTAGATCTTCTACATCAACTGTGCAGGAAATGCAATAGCAGGCATCACAACATGCTGCATACATTGAGCTCTCAGGGGCAAAAATGAGCTAGTAAGAGTTCCTATAAGCCTTTGGTGGAGCACCAATAGGTGAACAGGGGCTGAAGAGAATACACGATCAAATGGCAGGACAGAGAGGCCTATTGGATTTCACCATCGTCGAGTTCTCCATCCTCCAACTCGTCCCCTCCATTCCTACGTGCTCCATCCCGATCCCGCTTATGTCGCTTTAGCTTTGTCTCTCCCTCAGAGTCTGAATCATGACCATGCTGTACAATGAAGAAAACAATACTCTTAGGCTTCCAGAGTAATTTGAGACTTGACAACTTCAACTTGACACCTGAAATCAGGAACTAACTTACAGGACTGGCATCTATATTGTGATTGCAAGCAACCCGAGTAAAAATACAGATGATCTAATGCTCACATACAAGAAACTCCCTGCTATGATCAAGTATGTCATGATGGAAACAAAGTGAAACAAAACATGAAAGGAGAAAGAAGAGGAAACAGAACAAAAACACCACTAAAAAACAAAATTGCTGGATGCTCTTGAGATGAAAATAAGTGACTTTTTCACCACAGCCCCAGGACCATCAACAACAACAGGCATAGTAATGACAAGCCACCAAGACCTCTGCAATAACTCTAATCCCATACAAAATCTAGAAACACACCCACCTTCCTTGAGGTCTTTTTGTGAACAGTGCCATGACGACGTGACTTCTTAGCATCATCCTTATCGTCACGATCCTTGTCAGTGCCAACTTCATCACTGCTGCCACTCCGATGCCGTCTCTTGTGCTTCTTCTCACGTTCTCTATCCTTCTCACGATCCTTCTCTTTCTTCTTATCATCCTTGTGAGCAGTATGATTGGTCACCACATCATTGCCATCATTGTGGTGCCCATCTTTATCCCTCCTGGACTTCTCCTTGTCTTTCTCACGGTCTCTGTCCTTCTCCTTATCCTTGTCTTTCTCTTTGTCCTTGTCTTTGTCCTTGTCCTTTTCCTTATCTTTCTCTTTTTCTGCTTCTCTTTCCTTTTCCTTCCTCCTCTCCCTCTCCTTATCTTTTTCTTTCTCCTTCTTGGCCTACACAAATGGACAAAGAGAGCAATAGCTCTACCATTGATTAAGGCATCACACAATTACATCAGCAAGTACCATTATGAGGCACAAACTGAAATCATAGTAAACATACTGTACAGCAAGATGTGTATGAACCCCACCTTTTCCTCCTTCTCTCGCCTCCTCTCCTTCTCCTTTGCTTTGTGAGATAAGTGGGTGACATAATCATCAAACAACTTCTTGCAAAGAGCTTCATCACTAATTGATCTGGTGATCAAAACCCACAGCCAGATTCAGTTCTAACCATCACAGTCCACAACAAAAAGGCACTGAAAGAACTTGACCAGAAACACAAGAGTACATACTTGAAATCTGGGGCATCCTCTAAGAGGGGTTTCACATCTTCCCACTTTGAGGTTATGGTGACTGCCTGCACAGGCAAATATTCATGTTAACAATCAGGCTTCATCCTTGAAGACAAACTGATCATTCACCACAATTTGCAAGGGGGAAGAATAACACGTCAGGCACAAACCTTGGTGGACCTTAGCAAATTTGTGAAGTCATCTGCCAATCGCCGTCTTTTCTTTGCTTCCTTTTCCTCCTTCTCCTTGGCTCTTTCCAATGCATCTTCAAAAACAAGCTGGATAATAGACCCACCAACCCAAGGACCCAACCATATATAATCACAATTAGTATATCTATCCCACATTACACACCTAGCCATATCAACAAAACTCAATCGTATTCATATCTTTCAACAAGTTCTCTTAGGTACAAATGCACAATGAAGTGGATAACAGATTAAAAGTTCCCAAGTACAATGCCAAAAGTATAGGAGTGTAGGTTTTCATAAGTATTGAGAATTTTTCCATATCTATGATCTAAGTAAACCTGAATAGGACTGACAGATGACCCAATAATGCTTTGCAAAATCTCAGTGCTACCAATCAAACTTGTCTATAAGGTCAAAGTTTGTTTCTTTGTGTGTGCATCTACTAAATTAAACTTTTCAGGTCTCTCATTCCCTCTATAACAAGAATAAGAGGATACCCCAACACTTGAAAACAGAAACATAAAAGAAGTGTTGTGAACAACAGCAATAGTTAAATGTATGGGAGTGACCAGCAACCATGACATCCCTGCTGACTTCATCAGCAGAGGGTGGAGATCAGTCTCACACAGTAACCAACATACTGAGTTTCTATCATGAGACCAGAGTAACAGGAAGACTGACATGCAACCAGGAAGAGAAGACAGAAACAACAAAGAAAACTTTGAGAGCATAATCATCTAAGGAAAAATATCTTTCATAAGAATAGAGAAATCTCCATTCTCATGATAAAGAAGAAAACAGCAAGGCTAACACTTCCTAAGGAAAAAGTGGGTTTGAAATGCTCCCCACTTGGATAATTGGCTCTTGGGGCTAGTAGATGCATTCTAGACTCACCAGAGGCACAAATCCCATGTAGACCTAAACAGTATCCTCTGTGGATCATAAAAACTACCAATTACTTTGATACCATGTTCACGCAGATTACATCCTTCAAATGCTTAAGGAGTAGCAGTACAGCCTAACACAGATGACTGCAACAAGATCTCTCACAAAAGATAGAGGCACGCAAAGCCATCTGCTAAAGAAGCGTACTACAACATTGCAAGCTCTCTATGAAAGGGTCCTCTGGAAGTACAATACATATAACCTGATATCACTGCCACCAGAAGTAGACTCTCTGAATGCACAAAGCAGACCTCAGACGGCTTCTCTTGTCCTCTCCCCTTCTATTCTTCACTTGTTCCTTGTACTGTACTCCTTATGAATACTAATGTTGTGCATGAGGATGGTGGGGAATAAGAACAAGAAATGGGTACCCACCAAATATACCTCTGAATCGTGCAACGATGAGCATCTGGACCAAAATGGATGTGTGCCACAACAGCGTCAGGCTCGGTGCCCACTAGCAACACACCCACAGTCTGGTGTGTTGCAGAGAGCAGTCAGACAACCACAACCATTGGGAAGTCTTGTCACTAACCTTAAGGTTTGGTTCAGCTATCGCCGCCAAGTCACCTGCTTCAGCAATTGCAGCCTTGAATTTGTCAAATGTCCACGTTGCGCCAACGCTAATCTGCATCCAATCAGCAGATTTCCATGCAGTCAAGTCTCAGTCAAGATTGCTTCTCCTAGTGAAAAGGATACTGATTAACTGACAGAATGAAAGATGAGAAAATACAACAGTGTCCCACCTTTCCAGCTTTCATTGTGTCCTTTACACGCGCCTTGTCATCATGATACTGCATCCACAGACACATATACCTTATAACAACACTCACACTTGGCAACACAGATACCCAAACCCAATAAGAAAGTACAATTTCACAAGCTAGGTTAAGCATGCAATTGATCATCACAGACACAAGTTTTGTCATTCCAAACATGAGCTTGACAAATTAATGGATAGTGTGCAAAATAAAAGCTGCAGCAGTGGCTCATGGGAAAATCCACAAGGAAATTGAGGATATATATCACAAGTGTACCTGCTTATCAAGTTCTTCAACAAGATCATCAAACAACTCCTTGGGTGTAGAACCAGAAGTGTTAGAAGCCACAGCTTGATATGTTGAATGGTCCTTCACCTGCTTCATCAAGCTCTTTGATTCTCATGCAGAAAACTCACACAACATTGCATTCCAGCAACAATACATGAGGTAAGATCAGGATACACAAGAGGGACCAATCCTTTATACTAACATTTTGTAGCAACATAGAATAGACAGTAATGACCTCAGACCTTTGCCAAGTAGTCTCGCCATAAAGTCTTTGCTGTGAGAAACCCAATACTCTTGTGCTCATCCATCATTTTTTTGAATTCATCGCGGATTTTTCGCTCCTTACGACGAAGTTGCTCCTACAACCATGCATCAACAAAAAAATAAGAATCAAACCTCCTGAAAATCAGAGACCTTTGCCAGAATCTAGCTATGCATGCCATAGAATCAACCTTCTGAACTTTCTTCTCCTCCTCTTCCTCCTTCTCCAGATCCCGGATGTATTCCTGCCAGAAAAGGAAAAGGTCAAATATATCACATTAGGGTGCACAAAACCATTTACAACTGTTGACTGATGTAAAAAATCAAATTTAGACTTAGATTTCACTGTGCATACCTTTGTCAACTAACAGATTGAAGCTGACATTTGTACTTTTCACAAAAACTCTGCAATGGGGATGCACAAGTTTTATACCTGAAACACCTCAAGACGGTCAAGTTTGTCCAAACGTGAACAACGTTCATCATCCTCAAGCCTGTCCTGCACCTTTCTCCATTGTGTATTGGCCTGCAAAGGCACCAGAGGCCAAAGTATTGTTCAATCTACACATTCAGAATGGTCCCATTCTATTGCAACTGTATGGAAGGCCATAGTGAAAGGCACCTTGATAAAGTCGCATGACTCCAGAAAGGTTCTGTACTCTGACAAATTCTTCTTCCTCTCTTCCCGGGCCTTTTCGCGTTCCTGAAAGAGCATCCATTGATCAGAATCTCATTCCTCACACCTACCATAACCACACTTGTGAAATAGGTTCAATGCCAATAGACATTAGCTCCAATCCCTGTCAGTAATGCAGCTGACCAGCTCCATTCCTCAAGTATGCACAAATCTCTGATATTGCAGAGAAATCTCCAGGATAACACTTTGAAGGTAACCACAATGTTAGTTCCACTGAACCAAACCAAACTCAACAAGAATGAGTGCCATTGTAACCTTCTGAGTGTCCCTCATGAAGTATCACCCATTCAGCTTCATCATGGACAGTGACTAGCTGCCATTACCCTCCAATGATTCAATTAACAATAGTGTAGATAAGCACATCAGAATCTGCTCAAATTTAGGCAAACTCTTATACAAACCATGTGTCCTGAGCTTGTAATGTATTTCTCAAGAAATGGAAAGACTCATTCATGATATTAGTAGCACTCAAGAGACAGCCCTAATGACAAATGTCAGCAGTATCCTCATTTGAGAAGCAACAAGCTTGTGACAGCAGGCTTCATTTCATTTTAGCACGCCACTGTAAAAACGAGCATTTAGGCCTAAAGCATCAGAGAGCAGTGGCTGAGGCCCCATGCAACATGAACATATCATTGTGGCTCACCACAGATGACTACTTGGATGCAGTACATTTGTCTAGTCACTGGAAAACATATCTATGAGGTCCTCCATTCACAACATATGTGGAAACTCAATAATGAGCATTGGCTGCAGAGTTTCTTAAGGACAAAACATCGCACCTTGCGTTCTAGATCTACCAAGTAGTCCTCAAAGAGTTCCTCTCGTTCACGATCCTTATCAACAGCTTGAAATCTTGGATCATCTTCAAATAAGGCCAGCGCCTTACTGCTCCAAACACATGGTAAGGGGAAAGCAATAAATGAGATACAACTACAATGTGGACAATCCAAAAATCTTCACCATGCCCAAGCAAACCATACAGAATGGCATCATAATCACATCTCTACCATGCAATCGAAAAGACCAACCAATATGAAGCTTTATGAAACTTTCTGGTGCAACTTTTTACAGAGCATGTTAAGGAGATATATAAACCTCCAGCGCATAGTAGATGTAAGCTCCTTTGACTCCTGAAACAACATACAGCTGTCAGTCACCAGAAAAAAAGTTTACCCCAATCCATTTGGTCATGCCTCCCACCCACAGGTGATTGTTCAGCATTCAAAATCAGAAACACAACTACATTTCATTTGCATACATAGAGATACCATGCTTCGACCATTTTCTGTTGGGGCATGCAGACAAAAGCAAACTACATCACCCAGCACATTCTGTAACATCTGGCATCATACTCATCAGCAGAAATAACTGTTTCTTTGCCTCAACTGGTTTGATTCTTGAAATCTTGTTTCTCTGTTTCTTCAGTTACAACCAAAAAAAAAAGCATCAAAAGCAAAAGCAGGCAAGATGGGCATACCTCCAGCATAACCAGGAACTCTTCTCGTGCCTTCTTTTGCTTCAGCCTTTTTTCTTCTGTCTCTTGCTTCTTCCTCTGTGCAAGATACTGAAAGAAAACACACCAAGGCACATGATACATGAAGATCATTCCTCTAGACACATTTAAGCTCAAGATGTATGCTAATATAAGAAATGTGACAAATTTTAGCATGACTGAAATGTCAACAAAATCACTCAATCACAACCCCACCCCCCCCCCCCCCCCCCCCTTTTCAACTTGACCATACATACTTCATTGAAAGCCTGTTTGCGTTCTCCAAGTGTTTTCAGGGCACCATATCTTTTGTCATTTATTATGACTCGCATCGCCTGCACACAACCATCCGCAACAAATGCTTTTGTAAAACATTAAATTATACGCTGCTCAATAATGATTGAAAATATGTCTTTCCTCCTAATGATAGGCATGTGCAAAAACTCATGAGCTGAACCTTAGCTATGGTTCAAATAATGCCCCCCCAGCCTGAATTCAATGAAAATAAGAGGATTCAAGGTAAAAGGACAGACCTGCTCCCAGGTCCAATCTGATTCCACACGGACAGACTCCAACAACTCTTTAAAAGCATTCTTCGCCTCCTGAAAATGAAGAAAAAACTGTCAAAACTCCTCTGGAACATGGTCAAGCAGATTATAGTGGTGGCCACTACAACAGCACACAAAGTACTAGAAGAAACTGATTGTTTAAAAACACAGCATACTCACAGTTTTATTGGAATAAGTCAATGGCTCCTCTGCCATTGGAGCAGGCTTTTCATCTACCAGGGGTGACACATTGATCTTGCTAGTGATTGGCATCACTTTCTTGGCCTCCTGAATCAACCAGCAAATGCAACACAAGATTTGAGTTAACAAAGACTTTGAAGCTGAAAAACTTCCAGAGAGTCATGATGTGTGCCTTCAGCAGGCACCAAATGGAGATTACTCCCTGACAGATAACTTTGCATATTGCTTTTCCAACACATCATATTGCATACGCAACCAGGTATTTCAGAACAGACAACCAGTTTTCTGATAAATGTTTCAGTCTGTGCAAAACAAAGGTCCTGAATGGCAAACTAAGCCATCCTACTCACTGTAAGTCCCAACCAAACAGTACTGGTGATCCACATGACACATATATGTACATTCCATCTAAAGCTTTCAGTACATACCTCAATATCCTGAGCAGATGCTTCCTCCACTCCCTCCTCTTTAGACTCCTTAACAGATCCATCATATATAACTCTACAAAGGGAAGCAGAAGGAAGTGCCATCAGATCCACATCTAAGCTGCAATTATCAATGAACCATCAACCTCACATGCAACTGCAAACTTTTGGATGCCCACAGGATATAGAAAAAAAAATTTGCCTCTGTAATGTCCACATATCCCAGAAACCCTCATAACCCACAAACCATATGGAAATTTCTCTAGGAACTGAAAGCAGGTAAAATGTAAGGGTCCATACTGTGTGCCCATTGCAGTTGCTGGAGAGATCGCATTACGAGTTATTGGTGTGGGACTCGGTGCAGAGGCTGTTGCACCAAGTGGCTGGGAATTAAAAGCTGACAAGCCAGTTGGTGGCCTTGGAGATGCCGATGCTGGATGTGGAACTGGCACACTTGGTGAAGTGCCTGCTGCTTCAGCCATAGACCCTTTCTCTGCTTGCTCTCGAGCTGCCTGTATGCATCCAAAACAAATATATCAAGGTCAGGGTGTGCCAACCAAGCAATGAGCAAAATGGGAGCAGCAAAATGCTCAAGATACAAGCTGCCCACAGCCTGAGATAAGTGGTTCTCCATCATTATTTCTCAATCACCACTCCATTACAAATATGCATCACAAAACTGGCTCTACACTTGTGCACTATGACATGTAGAAAGCCTGGAGGGCTCCTATCAATCAGTGGAACTCAAGCAAAACTGCACAGTGTCAAAACTTAATCACAACCAATCAGGCTCTGCCCAGTTGCATGTAAAATAACATAGGATTCAAAAAGTTTCAACTTCTGAATGATAGAAGCATCAACAGAACACACCTTCATTTCATCAGGCATTGTCCACTTTGACTGCTTTGTAACCTTGTTATAGAAGTACCTGATTGTTCACATTGGTCATCCAAGTTATCAACAATAAACACAACAGTAAATATTTAACTCTAAACCATTTGCAACTCATCATACAAAGACACTGCTGCAACAATCTCTTGTGAAAAGAAGCAAAGATACTTCACTTTGTGAAAGGAAGCAGAGATCAAATATAGGGGCATCTTCTTGAGCCATTCACTCACTTTCTGCCATCTGATGTTGTGAACTCCTTCCATACAGTTGATGCATCTGCACGCTGTGATATAGAAGTATCCCAGATAAGTTAGGATTAACACATAGACTTTGAAAAACTTCTAACAGCAACTAGTTCACCAAGACTTAGTTATGTAGGATTTGACATACCTCAGTAGGAGTCATGAGTTCTGCTGGTTTTTCCCAGCTTGATTGTTTTGTCCTTTTGTTGTAGTAATAACTGGCAGAACACATGGTATGCCAAATGTAAACATTACACAACTACTACCAGCTCAAAAGTAGCTACTTCAAGCAGCTTGGGAAATTGTGGGACATGATAAAATGCTCATAGTGTTGCTGAGATCATCTTCCACAGATCTTACAGACAAGCACTGGCAATCTTAGAGCATCCAATCCTATCCTTGCTCTGCCCATGAATCTGGGAGCACTACTCTAAAAAGACACAAAACTAATTACTACATGTAAGACATGCAAAATGAAAAGAAATACACTCAAGTCCTGTTCCAAGCACCTTGCAAACCATAGACATGACATGGGAAGATGGGAGTTTCATACCGCCGGCCATCTGGAGCTGTATGCTCTTGCCAATCTGTTGTACCCGGTAGAGCTGCAGCAGCAACTACAGGCACCTGGTAACAAAACACTTGACTCAGCACACCACCGACTAGAAGACAAGAAAGACTGAATAGAGTTGACAGTCCTGATAGGTTCTTCCACCAATCACTCTACATGGTTCAATTGCTTGTAGAATGACAATCTTCATAGAAGAGGGCTGACTCACAGCTGCTGCAGAGGGTTGGACAGAGTGCAGAGGACCCGGGGGGGTGTTGCTTTGGCTTCCCACCACTGACCACGGTTGGGTACCAGGCTGATGATGCTGAACTTGAGGCTGACTAGAGGCTTGATATGAAGGGCTCATGCCATATGAAACAGGTGGTTGGGGGAACGGCAAGGATGATGGGAACTGCAAAGACATTCACATACAATGACCCAAACAGAAAGAACACTGTGGGTTCTACTGGTTGCATGGAGACTTCCCATAAGCAGCAGGAGAGGACATGGACAACTACATTACTATTGTTATGCCAGTCATGTAACAGAAAATATATTGATCCATTCAAATCCAAAAATGACTCAGAGAATTGACTGTTTGAACTAATTAAGCAACAGGAGATCAGCTCCACTTCACATGCAGCTTCATGCAATGCAGTAGGAATACGTACAGGGTAGGGAGCTGCTGGTTGTAGAGCATGATTGCCTGGGCCAGGAACTTGTGGCATGCTAGATGGTTGCAGCTGCTGCTGCTGAGGGGGCGGGTGTCCAGTGGACATGGGGCGCTGCTGAACAGGATATGGCATACCCATGCCTTGCGATAATGGTGGTGCCTGGGGTGATGGCTGTGAAGGACGCTGCTGCAAATGCGGCGCAGTGTATGGCTGAGTTGGCTGGGCATTCATACCTCCCATACTAGGTGGTGGCATTCCTATTTGCTGTGGAGGACCCAAGCCACTTCCTGGACGGTATTGCTGAGCACCAGGTGGCATAAACTGCTGTCCTGGTTGTGGTGGACCTCCAGGACGGAACTGCACTCATAACCACACACAACCAAGGTCCTGGTCCCATCAACTAGCATCCAAACCTGGAGTTTCATTCCTGGACATGACCCATTGTTGCAATCTAGTGATGGCTGTTCTGGTTGAAACCAATAAAAAAACTTACCTGAAGATGGGGCACCACTGTAGCTTGGCGGTGCTCCAGAAGGACCCAGACCAACCATCCGTGGAGGCTGTTGAAGACATAGAATAATAAGATGAATCAGTATCTGGAATGTTCCCACTCATCATTACCACACGCCTTTGTTGGGAAGGTGGAGCTCACATTTAGGGGCTTCAAAATACATTACATAAATAAATACACACATCAACAAATGGTACACATCAAGATATCACACGCACCATAGCTCCAGCAGTTGCTCCATTGCCTTGTAACTGAGCTTGAGGTGGAGGACCTGCTCCTGGCGGAATGCCAGGTGAAGGAGGGCCGCCTGCTCCATCCAGGAAAATTTTAGACTAATTCCAGCAAGGAACAACTACATCTCTACCCAGCTTCTGCAGAATGCAAGTTAAATGTTGAAAAACTGCTTGTTTTACCAACAAACTGCAAGAAACCCTAAAGCTTTAACTCATGAACTTCTTTGTACAAGTCCAGAGACAATTAGTACAAGCTAAAAGAAGTAACCTCTGAAGCCCATCAATGATCAGTTCAGGTAAACTTATTCACAGATTCACTCATTCAATTTACCAATGTGCGCCTCAAAAAAAACATCCACATGAACCTCATTAAGTACCAGCATCACATATATAGGTAATAACTGATGCAGGAACAAGCTTTAAGTGCAAGGCCCAGCTTCCTTACATGTATGTAAACTCTCCATTCTGTGAGCAAATAGCCAAACAAAGGAAACCCTAATGTTTGGTGAAGGACCAGCAAGACTCTTGATATTCCACCGCTAATTAAGGACTCCACCACAAATGAACAGAACGCCAGAAATAATGGAAAACACATTGCTGGTACAATGAATTGAATTTCAAGCACAAATAGCCGTTTGCACTGAAGGCAAACTCTTCACTGGAGTTCAGTAAATTCTAACTCCGAAGAAAGAGAAGAATGAAGCCGTAGCTACTTTGTCTCTCTCTGCCAACTTTGTTTGCTCAAAGATCCAGCAATTTCAGACTGCTTCGAACAAGTTAAAACGGTGGCTACCTAAATCCCTTCCTTCTGGACTTGCATAGGGGACTCCTCTCTGGATATAGGTTCCCGGACGTGGGACAACGGACAAGACTTTCCTTTTACCCCCACACACAGACTCCACCAATTGTAGCTGTGGAGACAAGTATATACAGGTAGCATCATCTAACACAAACAAACGCATGCCTTTAAAATCCGGGACTTTTACTAAGGACGACAACAACCAAAGATGACGAGAACGACAGCTTCTTGTAAGGAGGTCATCAGCCCTAATGTCGCTGGGACTCTTGGCTCGCCAATACTCTTAACCGTGCTTCACAAACTTAAGAAGAATTTACCATCATCGAGACGACGACGACGACAGGTGCATAAAGGGAGCCAGGCAAAAGAGGATCTCTCGACTCTAAAAGCGGCAGAAGAGAAAAGAACCTTTCATCCAGGCCGGTAGCGTCATGCCACGACCTCTGCCTGCCGCTTGTTGTTGCTGCGCTTGCTGCTGCGCCATTCCTATCCCTCTTGCATCGACCGCTTTCTCTCAAACCCTCTCTCTCTCTCTCTCTCCGTCGCGCGCTCTCTGTGTCGCTCTTCCTCGCTCTCTCTCTCTCTCTCTGCAAAGAGAGTGTTCAAGAGACACGATGGGTTCCTCGTTTTGATGCCCTAAAGAAAGGAGAAAGAAATGCTTAAGAGGAAACCCTATTTTCCGAGGGACTTTTCCTCTTTTCGCTGCCTTGAAGAAGCAAGAAAAAGAAAAGAGATGTTGAAACCCTAGGTATCTATTTTCCAAACAATTTTTTTAATTTATTTTTATTTATTTATTTTTATTTTTGTATTCTCTAAAGAAAAGGAAGGAAGGAGGGAAAAGTTGCAAATTGCAAGTTCCATGCCCTTTTTTCTTTACTGGCAAAATTTCAACAAAAAGCAACATTATAAATCTCTAAAATGAAAATGATTTTTTAAATTTTCAATCACTAGAATTTTAAAACAATTTAAGAAAAATCTTTTTTTTTCTTTTCACATGATTTCAATGCATGGTTCAAGTAGGTAGCCAAAAATATAGAAGGATGTTTTATATTTTTTTTAATTTTCATATCTCATTTGTAGCCAAATTTGGTTAAATCTTCCTATATGTGATCACCACTTTGACTCCATCATGAAGTTGCCAAAATAATAATAAGTAAATAAATAAATAATGGCTCTCACCTTATTTTGCATGGGATTCAAATAATTTTATTTTTCAAATGAGAGAGAAAGGAAAAAAAGATGAAACCATATTTTCCAAAGGAATTGTTTATTTCTAATTTCTAAATGGAAAAAAAAATGATGAAAATGATGAAAGTTGAAACTTTATTTTCCAAAGGAATTCTTTTTATGAATTCTTTAAATGAAAAAAGGAGGATAAAAAGATGAAAACCTATTTTTCAAGGGATTTGTTTATCTTGTTTGTATAAATATGTTATGATATTAAAATAAAAAATACACACAAAACCTTAGTATTATAGAAGGCAAATGACATTGTTCCTACAAGAACCTTGAAATTTATTTTTTTTAAGTTAATTTCAATAAACTCACACTTAAATGTTGTAATAATGTCATAAGCTTGTGCTAAAGTGCAAAGGCACACAAATTTCAAAGAACTTTTAACAATAATTTTGGAACCTTTTTAACACATCATTCTTTCATTGTACTCAAATATTTTTATTTACAATGCACAATCCTTAATGGATGAACTTTATCTATATATAGATAGGATGTTTACTCGATGTATATTGTTATTTCATTTGACCCTTTACTTGGTGTAAAAATAAAAAGATTAAATTTTTTAAATAAATAAATCCATGTACCTCTAAAAAATAGATAAAATATTACGATGGGTTCAATTTAATTTTACAATGAATTGTTCATATTGAAATTAATTCACATAGTAATTGTTCACACTTGTATTTTACATCCAATTGGGATGCAAATTTAGTTTGATTAGATGAACAAAACAACCTAACACCACCTATTTATTAAGTTGTCGCTTGGTTTTGTTAAATTCATTTTACATTTAAGTTACATAATCATGTTACATGATTCATTCCATCATTTCTTATGATTTTGTTTGAATCACAATACAAATCAATTTATAATCCCTATGACACAAAAAAAAATAAGGTCAAGATGAATCATGCCAAATCATAGTGTTGAGTTACGTGTCCAAAACCATTATTAATTCGTGAAAGCTTAAAGGTGCCTCACATTAATCAAAGTTGTTTAATTGCTTTTGTTTTTTGTTTTCAATTTAAATTGTTAAGTTAATTCTTTTGTTAATTAATATGGTGAAATCACTTTGAAATTTTTTTAAAAAAAACTCATAAATTTCATAAGAATAAAAGTTCATTTAAATATTTCAATTACGTACTCATTGAGAATAAAAATTTTGACAAACAAAAAACAATTCATTTCAAAAAGATTTTTGAAAACAAGGTCCAATTCCAACCTTTCAAAAGTTCATAATTATCATTTGGTTAAGGTTTTACAAAAAAAGATTTCATATTTAACTTTATGATTTCATTAGTCAACCCATGTTTAGTCATTACAAACAATTTTGAATGTAATTCAATATGAATTTTTGAACATTTTTACAATCTAGTCAATTGATGAGTCCATTTTTTAATCTCAAAAGTCCACTTTGATAATGAATACATTATTTTCAAAAACAATTATACAAATGTCTTCATAACCAAGCTTTTAGTCTAAAATGAATTATCATTTAATCTATTTAATGTTAAATTATTCATCATAAACATTTAAACACAAAACAACTTGTAAAAATTATTATTATGACTTCAAAAATGAGTCACCATACCTTGCATTCATTTGATATTTAAAATTGGATCATGAAATTGTAATTAAAATAAAAATAAAAATATTTCAATGTTAATAAAATATATAATATTTTATTATTTCATGGCATACCAGAAAACCTACCCTTTATTTCAAATATTTCACAAAATATATAAATAATTTTTTTTCCTAAATATTTAAATAAACTTGCATATGGTTATAATTTCAAATTATTTTTCACAAGTTATTCACAACATTAAACAATTCCATTATATCCTTGTTGTTACACATGTTTTTTTGTTTTAATGATTTTTTTTAACAAGATTTTTATTTCCTACTTAATGGGAAGAAAAATGTCCACTATCATAGGGGATTTCCAATAGTTATGTGCATTACCATATGTACAACATGTAATGATCAATTGCACCCATGTTTTCTAAACCTTCCATCTATTTCCTCAAAGATTGTTATTAACATAAATATTGGGAATATTCAATTATTAGTAAGGCTATGATGGACCACAATTTTTTAAAAATTAATATTTTCATAAGTTTGTCAAGTAATGTTAATGCTTCAAAAGTTTTACACAAGTTTGGATTGTACAAAAATAAATGTATCAATATAACAATTTGTTTGATGTTAACAAAAGATTTGGATATGTTGATACTCCTCATTATTTGTTTGGTCACAAAGGTTATCCTCTTCTTTATCAACCAAATCGTGACAACATGTAAATAATAAATGTGACATTATTTTGGAACTACTTTACAACAAAAAATATGAAAAAGGTTATCATTTAGTTGATAATGTTTTTGGTAATCTAATAATATTTTTTGGGAACTCCCATAATACTTTCTAAGTCAATAATAATTCTATCATTTTTTTCAAACCCCAAGGTTTAAATGTTGAAAATTTGAGGATTGGAAGTAGTTGTGTAGGTTGTATTTAGGGTTTAATTTTTTTGGGCTTTACTATTCCATTCTAATAAATAGGGGATGTTTGATAAAATGGTTTTTTAATCAAGAATTATGATGAGGAAAGGAAATCATGGCAAACTTTTCTATCGATTTGAGATTTTTTTATGGACATTAAGTGCAATAATAAGTCATCATTGTTGAATATTTGTATTTGCCATAATATCAAATCAATATTTTCATAAATTTTTTTTATTAATGAATTTGATTTTTGAAAAATAAAATAGTTATTTGTCAAACTAGATGACATATTGAGGTGGAGATGGCAAGGTGAATTGAAGTTGACGAGGTGGAGATGATGAAGTCCATGGAGGCGCAAGATGGTGTGGGGTTGCAAACTGCTAAAGGACTACCTAATGAACAACAATTGGGAATCCAAAGTAGAGAATTAAGCATTGGGAACATGGGTATATCTATATATATATATATATAACATTTAGTTACATGTCCCATTTGTTTAGTGCTATGGAACATTCACATTTCAATTCCATATATAAGGATTTTGAACATTTTGTCTAGCATACCATTACCTTACCTTTAGCTTACTAACATAGTAACACCATATGCCATAATAGATTTCACATTAAGTTTTGTGTTAATTAATTAACACAAAATTTAATGTGACTAGTCCTTTTTTTTCTTTACATATGAATGAAGTGCATGCATGTTAAAGTATGTGAATACATGATCTTTGTTTTTGTTTCCAAGTGAAATTAGCCATAAAATAGATATTAATTTTGAAACATTTTTTTATTTTAATGACCAATATGAAGATTTTAAATTTTTAATATGATAATTTTATGTTATATATTCTTAATATGTATTTAAGTAAAAATTTAAAAATTCAAATAAATATAAATAGGTGTGTCAAATTGATTTCAAGTAGATGAAAATAAGATTTTAATTAAGTTTTTTGTAACTTCAAATTAATGGCACAATAAAATATATTAATTATTTTACTTTTACATCATAAAGCTCATATTTAGTCAAAGTTTTAATTTAAGGATAAGTTCAAGCAAATTTTACTTGACTAATTTCAAACCTATTTATTACATTTTTTTTTCAACTCAAACTTTTGAAACTTTTTATGAAATTTACTATAAATTTTATGAAATATTTGAAAATGTTTTGATTTTTTAAATTTTACATTTGTATATATATATAAAAAGATTGCAATGTGGAGGACTTACTTTACTTTTGCATATTTGCTGCTAGTGAAAGTTCATTTGTCATCATGCATGATGATTGTTGTTTTACATGGGTATCCTACGCAAGGATGAATAATTTATATTTATTGTGTAAAATGAACACACTTGATTCTTAGTTGGTGAAATATAAAATTATTGTTAGACTCATGCGATAATTTGTGTAGGACATGATTTGTTGCATTTTCCATATGAATATGACAAACATTGTTTGCTTCTTTTGTCAAGACTATATATAATGTTAGGCATTTCAAGAGTGGAAATATTTTGATCAAAGACAATTCCAATCAAATTATTCAAAAGAGTCTTGAATCAAGCGTTTAGGGTTTAAAAAAAATTAAAGACACTTCTAATCAACCAATTTTTTTTGGGGTTCATCTGATAAAATTGGAACAATACAGAGAAGATTAACATGGCCCTTGCACAAGGATGACAGGCACAAATCGAGAAATGGTCCAAATTTTACTACACAAGGATGACATGCACAAATCGAGAAATGGTCCAAATTTTACAGATGTAAAATTGTAAACAATAAACAGGTTCAAAATTTGATATCTATGAGATATTATTTTTATTTTAAAAAAATCTTGAGAATTTTTACCAATTGTAACTTTTAAATCCTAATTAAATTCCTAAGTGCCAAACTTTCTATTATTGAAGGCCTATAAAGAGATATCAAAATTAAAAGGCAATTCCAATCAGCCAAAATTTTTTTGGGTTCAAAATTTGGTATCTATGAGACAATATTTTTATTTTAAAAAAAAATCTTGAGAATTTTTTTTTGACAGATGCCTTTTAGTTTATTACATTAAATTTTATTTATTTTGACAAATGCCTTTTAGTTCATTACATTAGAAAATGTCTTCTGTGGTCCTCTTTAAACATAGACAGGGGTTCTAGAAAAATGTCTACGATTCCACGCGGAACCTACGTAGCGGCTTCGGGAAAGAGAGCTATAATACAGAAGACACTGGATCACCAGCTGGATTGCTAGAATGGCGCATGTAGCCAGCGGAACTGTCGTC